>Ga0164290_1001192_pt1 | contig 47270 bp, 41 predicted proteins | sample Micstemetagenome_FD_108782 | JGI IMG/M metagenome (GOLD analysis project Ga0164290, IMG submission 108782) | Contaminated culture microbial community from soil near Moab, Utah, USA - Microcoleus steenstrupii SON62 (Illumina Assembly) | ecosystem: Environmental > Terrestrial > Soil > Soil crust...
CTCGATATCGCCCGAGGGCTGGATGGCGACGCCGGGGGGCAGGTTCTTCAGCGTCGGCAGCGCCTTCACGGCCTGGTTGGCCTGGCCCAAGGTCATGCCGTCCAGTTCGGCGGAGATGGTGGCATTTCGGGCGCGATCCAGCCTGTCGATCTGGCTGGGACCGGCTCCGAAGGCGATGTCGGCCACAGCCGACAGCGGCACGGCGTCGCCCGAGGCGGTCGGCACCCGCAGATTCTGCAGCACGCCGAGGTCCACGCGCGCTGTTTCGGTCAAGCGGATGCGAATGGGGATCTGCCGATCGCCGAGGTTGAACTTGGGCAGCAGCTGGTCGATGTCGCCGAGCGTGGCGACCCGAACGGCCTGGCTGATGTCGCTGGCCGACACCCCCATCCGCGCCGCAACGTCCGGTTTGGGGGTGACGAGGATTTCCGGCCGGGCGATGTCAGCGGTGTTTACGACGTTAACCAGGCCCTTCAAGCCCCGCATCTGCTGCTCGACCTCCCGCGCCGACCGCGCCAAGGCGACCCCGTCGTCGCTGGTCAAGGTGACGTTGAGGGTCGGCGCCGAACCATCGACCCCGAACCGGACGCGCACGCCGGGAATGTCCTTGAAGCTCCCTGCGACGTCCTGCTCGAATTCCTGTTGGCCGAGCTTCCGCTCGCCCTTGGGCACCAGGTTGGCGGTCACCGCGGCGCGCCGCACATCCCCCAGCGCCGCGCCCGAGCCGCCCGGGCCGGTCGCCGACAGGCCGGCGCCGACGCCGCCGTAGACGCTCTTCACCTCGGGACGCGCCTTGAGAATCTCGGTGATCCGCAGGACGACCGCGTCGGTCTCCTCGATCGTCGTGCCCGGCGGCAGTTCAACGCTCATGGCGCTGTACCCCTGGTCGCCGGCCGGGATGAATTCGCCCGGCACCAGCAGGGCGACGCCGATAGAGCCAAAGAAGAACACCGTGCCCATGATGAAGGCGACGACCCGGTGACGCATCCCCCAGGCCAGCGACTTCAGGTAGCCCGCCATCCAGAACGGGCCCTTGTGGACGCTCATCTTGTCGGTCTTCTTCAGCAGGAAGGCGGCCATCAGCGGCGTGAGCATCCGCGCCACAACCAGGCTGAACAGCACCGAGACGCAGGCCGCCAGAGCGAAGCTCTTGAAGAACTGTCCGGGAATGCCGGGCATGAAGCCGACCGGGGCAAACACCGCCACGATGGTCGCCGTCGTCGCCACAACGGCCAGGCCGATCTCGTCCGCCGCCTCCATGGCCGCCTGGTAGGGCGTCAGGTTGTACTGCTGCATGTGCCGGACGATGTTTTCGATCTCTACGATCGCATCGTCGACGAGAATGCCGATGGTCAGGCTGAGCGCCAGCAGGGTGACGACATTGAAGCTCTGGTCCAGCGGCGCAAGCACCGCGAAGGTCGGGATCAGCGACAGCGGAATGGCCGTCGCCGTGATCAGGGTCGCGCGCCAGTCGCGCAGGAACAGGAAGACCACCGCCACGGCCAGGACGGCGCCGAGCAGCAGAGCCTCGACCGAGGCGAAGTAGCTGGCCTCAACGTACTGCACCGTCGAGGTCACCTCCTGGATATCGAGGTCCTTGCGCTCCTCGTCGAGCTTCTTGATGGCCGCGCGCACCGCCTTGCCGGCCTTGACTTCGCTGCCGTCGCGGGTGCGCAGCATGGAGAAGGAGACCACCTCCTGGCCGTCGAAGCGGGCCCGGATGCGCGGCTCGGTCCAACTGTCGGTGACCAGGCCCAGGTCGCCCAGCCGCACGCTGCGGCCGCCACCCAGGGGGATTCGCTCGTTGGCCAGCTGGGCCACGTTGTCGGCCCCGCCCAGGGTGCGGATAGCGCGCTCCTCGCCGCCGACCGTCGCCCGGCCGCCCGGCAGGTCGGCGTTGATTGCCCTTAGCGTCTGGCTGACCTGCGCCGCCGTCACGCCCTGGGCGGCCAGTTTGCGAGGGTCAAGTTCGACACGGATCTCACGCGACACCCCGCCTTCGCGGGTGACCTTGGCGATGCCGTGGATGGCCAGCAGGCGCTTGGAGACGTCGTTGTCGACGAACCAGCTCAGTTGCTCCGGGTTCAGGGCGCCGGAGCGGACGACATAGGTGATCAGCGGCTGGCCCGAGATATCAACCCGTTGGATGATGGGCTCGGAGATATCCTGCGGCAGGTTGGCCCGCACCGAGGCGACGGCGTTGCGCACGTCGTTCGTCGCCTTTTCCAAATCGGTGCCGATCTCGAACTCGACACTGGTGTTGCTGACCCCATCGCCGACTGTCGAGCGCACGTGGCGCACGCCCTGCAGGCCGGTCAGGGTGTCCTCGATAATCCTCGTGACCTGGCTCTCAAGCTCCGGCGGCGCGGCCCCGGGCTGGGAGGCCGCGACGATAACGATGGGAGCATCGACGTCCGGGAAATTGTTCACCCGCATCTGCAGGAAGCCCTGGATGCCGGCCAGGGTCAGGATGATGAACAGCAGGACGACCGGGATCGGGTTCTTGATCGACCAGGCGGAGATGTTACGGAACATCGGCCGCCCCTAGCGTTTCGGCTGGGCGGCGACTACGCGAACATGGTCCCCGTCGGCCAGGAAGCCGGCCCCGCCGACCACGACCCGCTCACCGGCGGTCAGTCCGCTGGCGATCTCGACACTGTCGCCGATCCGGGCGCCGGTAGCCACTTCGCGGAAATGAGCGACGGCCTTGGCGTCGATGACATAGACGCCGGCCTTCGAATTTCGGAACACCACCGACGACTGCGGCAGGACCAGCGCCGGCTGGTCGCCGACATCGATGCTGGCCTTGGCGAACATGCCGGGCCGGAAGCTCTGAGGCGAGGCCAGGCTGACGCGGGCCAGGCCGACACGGGTCTGGGCGTCGACGCGGGGGGTGACCAGGCGGATGACGCCGCCGGTCTCGCCGCCTTCGTCGCCGGTGATGGCGGCCGGCATGCCTGGGCGCAAAAGGTTCAGCTGGGCTTCCGGCACTTCGCCGGCCAGTTCCAGCCGGCCATCGCGCACGAGGCGGAACAGCTCGGCGCCGGGCTGGACGATCTGGCCCTTGACCACGGTGCGGCTGGAGACCCGGCCGCTGACCGGGGCGCGAAGGTTGGTCTGGTCGAGCTGGGCGGCGGCCGAGGCGGCGGCCGCTTCGGCCTGGGCGAGACCGGCGGAGGCCGTGCTTTGCCTTGCCAGCGCCTGGTCTAGCGCCGCCTGCGAGAGATAGCCCTTGGCCTTCAGCTCCTGCGACCGGCCCAGCGCGGCGGTAGCCTCGGCGAGGGTGGCCTTGGCCGACAGCACGCCGGCCTGCGCCTGCCGAAGCGACGCCCGGTGGACGGTGTCGCTCATCTTGAGGATCAGCTGGCCCTGGCGGACCCAGTCGCCTTCGTCGGCCAGCACCTGCACCGCGGTCAGCCCGCCGGTCTCGGCGCCGACGATGACCTCGTTCCAGGCGGTGACCGAACCAGACACCTCGACCCGCCGGGGCAGGGTCTGCAGGGAGACGACGGCTGCGGTCACGGTCTGGTCGACCTTGGCCTTCGGTTCTTCCTTCTTGCCGCAGGCAGCCAGCGGCAGCGCCATTGCGAGGGCGACAATCACTGCGAAGGTCCGCATCCCGCCAGGCCAGTCGGTAAAGGCGCGCACTCGGAGCTCCCCAGTCTTTGCAATCGACAGCGGTATCTAGGCCGTTGCAGTCATTTCGCAACCGCGAAGGAGCCCGTACATACCCAAGGACGGCCGACGACCGCCGGTTCCGACGGGCTGCTGACAAAATAGGGACAGGCAGGCGACGGCATGGCGTGCTCGCACCCGCCGCGATTTGTGCTAGACGCGCCCCACCATGACCACCCCGCCTATCGACAAGATCCGCAACTTCTCCATCGTGGCCCACATCGACCACGGCAAGAGCACGCTCTCCGACCGGCTCATCCAGCAGACGGGCGGCCTGACCGCGCGCGAGATGACCGAGCAGGTCCTCGACAATATGGACATCGAGAAGGAGCGCGGAATCACCATCAAGGCGCAGACCGTGCGCCTCAACTACAAGGCCAAGGACGGGGAAACCTATGTCCTGAACCTGATGGACACCCCCGGCCACGTCGACTTCGCCTATGAGGTCAGCCGCTGCCTGGCCGCCTGTGAAGGCTCGATCCTGGTGTTCGACGCCAGCCAGGGCGTCGAGGCCCAGACCCTGGCCAACGTTTACCAGGCGATCGACAACAACCACGAGATCGTGCCGGTCCTCAACAAGATCGACCTGCCGGCCGCCGAGCCCGACCGCATCCGCCAGCAGATCGAGGACGTGATCTGCCTCGATGCATCCGACGCCGTGCTGTGCAGCGCCAAGAGCGGGGTGGGCATCGACGACGTGCTGGAAGCCATCGTCACCCGCCTGCCCGCCCCCAAGGGCGACCCCGACGCGCCGCTGAAGGCCCTGCTGGTCGACGCCTGGTATGACGCCTATCTGGGTGTCATCGTGCTGGTCCGCATCTTCGACGGCTCGCTGAAAGCCGGCCAGCGGATCAAGATGATGAACGCCGGCAAGACCCACCTGGTCGACCGGGTCGGGGTGTTCCAGCCCAAGAACACGCCGGTCGACAGCCTCGGCCCGGGCGAGGTCGGCTTCTTCACCGCCCAGATCAAGGAAGTGGCCGACGCCGCCGTCGGCGACACCATCACCGACGAGAAGAAGCCGACGGCCCAGGCCCTGACGGGGTTCAAGGAAGTGCAGCCGGTGGTGTTCTGCGGCCTGTTCCCGGTCGACGCCGCCGACTTCGAGGACCTGCGCGCCGCCATCGGCCGTCTGCGCCTGAACGACGCCAGCTTCAGCTACGAGATGGAAACCAGCGCCGCCCTGGGCTTCGGCTTCCGCTGTGGCTTCCTCGGGCTGCTGCACCTGGAAATCATCCAGGAGCGGCTGAGCCGTGAGTTCGACCTCGACCTGATCGCGACGGCCCCCAGCGTCGTCTACAAGATCGGCCTGATGCACGACGGCGGCGAGATCGAGCTGCACAACCCGGCCGACCTGCCCGATCCGGTCAAGATCGACACCATCAGCGAGCCCTGGATCAAGGCGACCATCCTGACGCCGGACGAATACCTGGGCGGCGTCATCAAGCTCTGCCAGGACCGCCGCGGGCAACAGCGGGAACTGTCCTACGTCGGCAGCCGCGCCCTGCTGGTCTACGACCTGCCGCTCAACGAGGTGGTCTTTGACTTCTACGACCGCCTGAAATCCATCTCCAAGGGCTACGCCAGCTTCGACTACCAGATCGAGGGCTACCGGGTCGGCGACCTGGTGAAGATGCAGATCCTGGTCAATGCCGAGCCGGTCGATGCCCTCTCCATGCTGGTCCACCGCGACCGGGCCGAACAGCGCGGTCGGGGCATGGTCGAGAAGATGAAGGAGCTGATCCCGCCCCACATGTTCGTCATCCCCATCCAGGCGGCCATCGGCGGCCGGATCATCGCCCGGGAAACCGTGCGGGCCCTGCGCAAGGACGTGACGGCCAAGTGCTACGGCGGCGACGCCAGCCGGAAGCGCAAGCTGCTGGACAAGCAGAAGGCCGGCAAGAAGCGCATGCGCCAGTTCGGCAAGGTCGAGATCCCGCAGGAAGCCTTCATCGCCGCCCTGAAGATGGACGATAACTGATGCTGCTGCCGGCCGAGCACGACGGGGTCACCCTGCTCGTCGATGTGCCGGCCGCCGGACTGCAGGCGGGGGATGTCGGCACGATCGTCGCCATCATCCGCGCCGCCGATGGCCGTCTTCGCTACACCATCGAGATCGATCGGCCGGAGGGCGGGACGGCCGACGGACAGCTGATCGACCTCGACGCCTCCCAGTTCGGGCTGGACTGATCAGGCCTCCAGCAGCTTGCGCAACTCGTTCTTCGCCACCTTCTCCAGGGTGGCGCGCGGGAAACTGTCCACGAACCGCACCTCATGCGGCTGCTTGAAGCTGGCCAACTGAGACTTGCAGGCCGTCAGGATCGCCGCCTCGAGTCCCTCTGTGCCGCCGGGCGCGATCACGAAGGCGACCGGGACCTCGTCCAGCATCGGGTGGCGTTTGGCGACCACCGCCACCTCGCCGACGCCGGGCACTGACGCCACCACCCGCTCGATCTCCGAGGCGGCCACGTTCTCGCCGCCAACCTTGAGCATGTCCTTGGAGCGATCGGCGAAATAGAGGTAGCCGTCCTCGCCGCGCCGCACCCTGTCGCCGGTGATGAACAGGCCATCGTCGGTGAAGGCCTTGGCCGTCGCCTCGGGATCGCTGGCGTACTCCAGGAACAGAGACACCCCCCGGATGCCGCCGACCAACAGGTCGCCGGTCTCGCCGACGGCGACGGGTTGCCCCGCCTCGTCCAGCACATGGATGTCGTAGGCAGGTGATGGCCTGCCCATCGACATCGGGGCGTCGGGCGCGGTGGGCGAGCCGACCGTGCCGTGGGTCATGGTCTCGGTCATGCCCCACCAGCCGACGGTTTTGACCCCGAACAGCCTGTCGGTGGCCGGGTCGCAGATGCCGTTGCCGAAGTTGCGGTAGCTGTGTTTCGGCACAGGTTGCTGGGCGATGGCCTTCAGGCAGAAGGGCACCATCGAGGTCCAGGTACACCTATGCTTCAGCGACACCGGCCAGAAGCGGCTGGCCGAGAACTTCGGCATCAGCACCGCCGTGCAGCCGGCCCAGAAGGCGGCCAGCACCGAATAGACCTGGGCGTTGGTGTGGAACAGCGGCAGGTAGACCAGATGCACGTCCTCCGGGACCAGGCCCTCGTTCTGGGCGCACATCCGGCCGCCCCACAGGGCGTTGGCGTGGGTCCAGAGCACCGCCTTGGGGCGGGCGGTGGTGCCGCTGGTGTACTGGATGCCGAAGTGGGCCCAGGGGTCGTGCGGCCGATCGGCCAGGGTGGCGGGATCGGCGTCCAGGGCGGCGAAGGGCTCGAACCCTTCCGCCGCCGCCGGCTCGCCGCTGTCGTTATCGGTCACCACGGTCCAGGCCAGCTGAGGCGCCGCCTCGCGAACCAGACCGGCCAGCATCGGCTGGGTGATCGCCCCGACCGCGCCGCTGTGCTCGGCGAAGTAGCGCACCTCGTCGAGGCTGGACTTCGTATTGGTCGTCACCGGCACGGCGCCGGCGTAAGCGCAGCCCAGCCAGCTGATCACCGACTCCGGGCAGTTCTCCAGATGCACCAGCACCCGGTCGCCGACCTTCACCCCGCGCGCCTGCAGCCCGGCCGCCAGACGGCGAGCGGCGTCGGCGAACTGGGCGTAGGACCAGGTCCGCCCCTCGCCCTCGAAGGGCTCCCAGACCAGGAAGGGGTGGTCGCCGCGCCAGGCGGCGCGGGCGTCGATCAGGCTGCGGATATCCATGCCCTCGAAGGGCGTCAGGGGGCGCGGTGCGGTCATGGTCGCAAGCATGGCGGTCCTCCGACCGGTTGGTAAAGGGCGCCGTCGCGTCAGGGCCGAACCTGCGCTAGAACCCGGTCCATGACCCCCGAAGACGCCGAACTGCTCGAGCCCTACCACCAGGAGATCGGCCGCCTGGCCCTGGAGGCCGCCGACGAGACGGCGATGAAGCTGCTGGTCTATGCCGAGAGGGACGCCGACGGCCTGACCGCCGACCTGTTCTTCGATGACCCGGAGCACCCGGACGACATCCGCTATCGTCTGTGCCCGCCGATGCTGGAGAGCATCATCGAGGCCTATTGGGACGCGGCGCGGCAGGTGGATCCGAAGGGCGAGTGGGCGACGATGGCCTATGTCATCGAGGACGGCGGTTTCCGGGTGGAGCTCAAGTACCCGGAAGAGATCGACGAACTGCCGGACGAGGACATCAGCGACCGGCGGCCGGTGGTGGTGGCCAGCGTGTTCGGGCCGGGGCTGGTGGACTATTCGCGGCCGGGGCTCTGAGACCGGCTTATCGAAGCGACCTACCATTATAACCGGCTGGCCGGCGGCAGGCGCCTGCTTTCGGCCAAGCCGCTGTTTTTGCGTGCCTTTGACGTGGGTTCGATGCGGCCGGATGTAGGTCGGCGCGTAGGTCTGGCGTAGCCCGGGGTCAAGCGAATGTAGGTCGTGGCGAGGCCGGGCCGACCTACAGGGTTCGGCCGGGCTTCGGACGGGCGGCCGAGCGAGGCTGATTCAGCGATGAATATGTCTAGACATATTCCATAAGCCTTTGAGTTTACCGCTCTCTTTGCGCCGGAATCGCCACTCCGGACGCCGCCTGGACCGTGGGCGACAGCCTCCCCGGCGACTCCGCCCCCCCCTTTGGCGCCTTGCCAGTCCGGTTTGGCTGAACCACGATCTCCCCACATACCGACTCCGGGACATCGAACATGCCCGCCCTCTCCCGCCGTGGCCTGCTGGCCGCCGCCTCCGCGCTTGCGCTTCTGCCGCTGAAGGCCATCGCCGCCATCCTGCCCAAGCCGCCGGCGGCCAAGATCACCCCGGCGACCGATACCGCCTTCGGCATCAGCCTGACCGACCCCTACCGCTGGATGGAGTCGCAGGAGAAGGATCCGGACTGGGTTCCCTACATGACGGCCCAGAACGCCTATGCCCGGTCGGTGTTCGACGCCATTCCGGGGCGCGACGCCCTGGCCAAACGCATCGCAGAGCTGACCGGCGAGATGTCGGCGACGCGGGGCCTGGTCATCGCCGGGCCTTATATCTTTCTCTATGAGCGCCCGGTCGGGGCCAACAGCTATCGGCTGGTGGTCAAGGAGGGTTTTGGCGGCGCGGCCCGGGTGCTGGTCGATCCCAACACCCAGAAGCAGGACGGGGTCCATATCTCGCTCGACTGGTGGAGGCCGTCGGACGACGGCAAGCATCTGGTCTACGGCATCAGCAAGGCCGGCAGCGAGGACAGCGTCATCGATGTGATGGAGGTCGCCACCGGCAAGGTCCTGCCCGAGCGCATCCCGCGCGCCCAGTACGCCAGCCCCGCCTGGCTGCCCGACGGTTCGGGCTTTACCTACAACCAGCTGGGCAAGGAGGGCCTGCCGCCGTCCGATCCGGAATACTTCCTGCGCAGCCGCTGCCTGCTGCACCGGCTGGGGACCGATCCGAAGACCGATACCCTGGTGTTCGGCGGCGGCTATCAGTCGGACCTGGTGGTCGCCGACAAGGAGTTCCCCTTCATCATCACCCAGGCGGGCTCCAAGTGGGCGCTGGGCTATCTGAGCCCCGGCGTGGCGCCGGAGACGCGGCTGTGGATCGCGCCAGTCTCGGAGGTGGCGGCCGGCAAGCCGAAGTGGATCGAGGTCTGCAAGTCCGCCGACTATGGCGTCAACGGCTCCATGCAGGGTGACGATCTCTATCTGCTCACCTTCAAGGACGCGCCCCGCTACAAGATCGTCAAGGTCAACGCCGCCGCGCCGGATCTGAAGACCGCCAAGGTGGTCGTGCCGCAGGGGACGCGGGTCATCCAGGGCCTGGGGGCGGCCAGGGAAGGCCTCTACATCACCGAGCTGGACGGCGGGGTCGGCCGGGTGCGGCTGCTGAAAACCGACGGCAGGCTGGTCGAGATCGCCCTGCCCATCGAGGGCACGGTGACGCCGATGTTCAACGATCCGATGGCCGAGGGCCTGTTCGTTTCCAGCGAGAACTACGTCACCCCGCCGGCCATCTACCGCGTCGGGACCGACGGCAAGGCGGTCGACACAAAGCTGACCACGCCGCCGCCCTATGACCTGTCGGGCCTGCGCCAGACGCGGATGTTCGCCACGGCGCGCGACGGGACGAAGGTGCCGCTGACCGTGGTGCACCGGGCGGACGCGAAGAAGAGCGGCGACAACGTCGTCATGCTCGACGCCTATGGCGCCTACGGCATCAACTCCGATCCCTATTTCAGCCCGCGCCTGATGCCCTTTGTCGAACAGGGCGGCATGCTGGTGACGGTGCATGCGCGGGGCGGCGGCGAGTATGGCCGCGAGTGGCATCTGGCCGGCCAGAAGGCGACCAAGGCCAACACCTGGCGCGACGTGATCGACAGCGCCGAGTACCTGATCAAGGAGGGCTGGACCAAAGCCGGCAAGATTTCGGTCGAGGGCACCAGCGCCGGCGGCATCATGGCCACCAACTGCCTGACCGAGCGGCCGGACCTGTGGGCGGTGGTCTACAACCGGGTCGGCAGCTCCAACACCTACCGCATGAGCTTCACCCCCGGCGGCCCGGCCAACTTCGACGAGTTCGGCGATCCGGCCACGGAAGAGGGCTTCAAGGCGCTGGCCGGGATGGACGGCTATTACCGGGTCAAGGACGGGGTGAAGTATCCCGCCCTGCTGGCCACGGCGGGGATGACCGACCCGCGCGTGCCGCCGTGGCAGGGGGCCAAGATCAGCGAGCGGGTGCGGGTGGCGTCCTCATCGGGCAAACCGGTGTTGCTGCGGGTGGAGTTCGAGGCCGGGCACAGCATCGGCTCGACGCGGACGCAGTCGGACAACGAGTATGCGGACGCGTTTGCGTTCATCTTCTGGCAGTCGGGGGATGGGCGGTATCAGGTGAAGGCGTAGGGGCGCTTATCCAAACTCTCCCCCCGCGAAGCGGGAGGAGGACAGGTTTCGAGCGCGAGCGAGAACCCAGGAGGCGGGCGCCACCGGCGGTTGGGATTCCTCCTGAACGCGGGGTTGCCCCCCTCCTGCTCTGTCGCTGGACGCTCCAGAGCGGTCCTCCCCCCGCACGCGGGGGGAGAGTTGGGATTGCCCTATGCCGCCGGCGCCGCCAGCCCACGCCAGGGATCGCTCAGCGGAAACTGGCTCGCCAGCTTTCCGCCTCCAACCGCACGGCGCCCTCCAGCGGCGGGGTCAGCTCGGTTTGGCTCGCTTGCAGCGCTCGCCAAATCCACTCCCCCACCAAGTGGGGGAGCGCGACGTGGTGAGCGCTATTGGCTTTCCTCCCCCCGCTTGCGGGAGGAGGACAGGTTCGGAGCGGAGCGACGGACCAGGGGGCGGGCTCGCCGGCGGTTGGGGTGGCGAACGGTGGTTAGGCTACCACTTGCCCCCCTCGGCATGGCTCGCTTTCAGCGCTCGCCATGGCCACTCCCCCCGCAAGCGGGGGGAGAACCCACGGTTCGTTGGGGGAGGGCGAAGGGCTCAGTGAACCTTCGCCTTGCCGATTTCCAGCGCGCCCTCCCCAGCCGACACCTGGATGACGCTGCCGTCCTCCAGCTCGCCAGCCAGCAGCTTCTTGGCGATCGGGTCCACCAGGTCCTTCTGGATCACCCGCTTCAGCGGCCGCGCCCCATACACCGGGTCGTAGCCCTTTTCCGCCAGCCAGTGCAGGGCGCCGTCGTCCAGGGCGATGGCCATCCGGCGGTCGGCCAGCAGCTTTTCGACCCTGGCCAGCTGGATCCGCACGATGCTGCCCATGTCGGCCCGCGCCAGCCGCTTGAAGAGGATGATCTCGTCGATGCGGTTGAGGAACTCGGGGCGGAAGTTGCGGCGGACGACGTCCATCACCTGGGGCCGGACAAGTTCGGTGTCCTCGCCCTCGGCCTGGTTGGCCAGGAATTCGGCGCCCATGTTGGAGGTCATGATGATCAGGGTGTTGCGGAAGTCGACCGTGCGGCCCTGCCCGTCGGTCAGGCGGCCGTCGTCGAGCACCTGCAGGAGCACGTTGAAGACGTCCGGGTGGGCCTTTTCGATCTCGTCGAACAGCACGACCTGGTAGGGCCGGCGGCGGACGGCCTCGGTCAGAGCGCCGCCCTCGTCGTAGCCGACGTAGCCGGGAGGCGCGCCGATCATGCGGCTGACGCTGTGCTTTTCCATGTACTCGCTCATGTCGAGGCGGGTGACCGCCGCCTCGTCGGTGAACAGGTATTCGGCCAGGGCCTTGGTCAGCTCGGTCTTGCCGACGCCCGTGGGGCCGAGGAACAGGAAGCTGCCGATCGGGCGTTGCGGGTCCTTCAGGCCGGCGCGGGCCCGGCGGACGGCGTCGGAGACGGCGACCAGGGCCTCCTCCTGGCCGACGACGCGGCCGCGCAGGCCGTCCTCCATCTTCAGCAGCTTCTCGCGCTCGCCCTCCAGCATCTTCTCGACCGGAACGCCGGTCCAGCGGCTGACCACGGCGGCGATCTGGGCGTCGTCGACGACCTCGGGGGCGACGTCCGGCTGGGCGGCGTCCTTGGCCTCTTCCTCGGCCAGGCGCTTTTCGAGGGCGGGGATTTCGCCATAGGCGATTTCCGAGGCGCGTTGCAGGTCGCCCCGGCGCTGGGCGGCGATCAGCTCGGCCTTCAGGCGTTCGAGGGCTTCACGCGACTGGGCCTCGGCCCCGCGCATGTCCTTTTCGGCCTTCCACTTGGCGGTCATCTCATCGGAGCGGTGTTGCAGGTCGTCGATCTCGACCTCCAGGTTCTCCAGACGGGCCCTGGAGGCGTTGTCGGTTTCCTTCTGCAGGGCGACGCGTTCGATCTTCAGCTGCACCAGGCGGCGGTCGATCTCGTCCAGTTCCTCGGGCTTGCTGTCGACGGCCATACGCACGCGGCTGCCGGCCTCGTCCATCAGGTCGATCGCCTTGTCGGGCAGGAAGCGGTCGGTGATGTAGCGGTTGGAGAGGGTGGCGGCGGCGACGATGGCGCCGTCGGTGATGCGCACGCCATGGTGCAGCTCGTACTTCTCCTTCAGGCCGCGCAGGATGGAGACGGTGTCCTCGACCGTCGGCTCGTCCACGAAGACCGGCTGGAAGCGGCGGGCGAGCGCCGCATCCTTCTCGACGTGCTTGCGGTATTCATCGAGCGTGGTGGCGCCGACGCAGTGGAGCTCGCCCCGCGCCAGGGCGGGTTTGAGCAGGTTGGAGGCGTCCATGGCGCCGTCGGATTTGCCGGCGCCGACCAGGGTGTGCATCTCGTCGATGAAGAGGACGATGCCGCCCTCGGCCGCGGTGACCTCGTTGAGCACGGCTTTCAGGCGTTCCTCGAACTCGCCGCGGTATTTCGCGCCGGCGATCAGGGCGCCCATGTCGAGGCTGAGGAGCTTCTTGTCCTTCAGGCTTTCGGGGACGTCGCCGTTGACCATGCGGATGGCCAGGCCCTCGACGATGGCGGTCTTGCCGACGCCGGGTTCGCCGATGAGGACGGGGTTGTTCTTGGTGCGGCGGGCCAGCACCTGGATGGTGCGGCGGATTTCCTCGTCGCGTCCGATGACCGGGTCGAGCTTCTGGTCGCGGGCGGCCTGCGTCAGGTCCCGGGCGTAGCGCTTGAGGGCGTCGTAGCCGTCTTCGGCCGAGGCGGAGTCGGCGGTGCGGCCCTTGCGGATGTCATCGGCGGCGGTGGTCAGCTTCTTCTCGTCGGCGCCGGCGGCCTTCAGCGCCGTGGCGGCGTCGGCGCCTTCCTTGGCAAGGGCGATCAGCAGGCGTTCGGTGGTGACGAAGCTGTCCCCGGCGGCTTTCGCGCCCTCTTCGGCGGCGGCGAAGACGCGGGCGGTTTCCGGCTTCATGTAGAGCTGGCCGCTGCCGCCCTCGACCTTGGGCATCTTGGCGAGGTTGGCCTCGACCGCCTGGTCGGCGACGTCGGGCTTGCCGCCGGCGCTCTGGATCAGGGCGCGGCTGAGGCCGTCTTTTTCCTCGAGCAGGACTTTCAGGATGTGGTCGGGGGTGAGGTGCTGGTGGCGGCGGGCGAGAGCCAGCGACTGGGCGGACTGGACGGCCTGTTTGGCGCGGTCGGAGTAGAGGTCGATGTTCAAGGCGGTATCCCCTTAAGCGGCGGAACGGGCCGACTGCCTCTTCGGAGCGCAACCGGCGTGAGCCACAGATATGTGTGGCGGATGGGCCACACAAGGACATGGATCAAATTGTTGGCGGTGGGGTGGGAATAGGTCCTCCCCCATCGGGGGGTGAGGCGTACACGCCGAACGACCTCGCGCGGCACGCGCGTGGTGGAGGGGGTCCGCACCGGCGGTTCAGCGTCGAACAGGTTTACCCGCTGACGTGAGCGGTGACCCCCTCCGACCGCCGCTGCGCGACGGCCACCTCCCCTGGAGGGGGAGGAACCGGGTCACTTCTGATCCGCGTACAGCTTCACGACCTCAAACAGGAAGATGCGGCTGTCGTAGAGGCTTTTGACCCGGACGCGTTCGTTGAGGCCGTGGGTGCCGCCGCCGTCGGGGTCGAAGAACAGTCCGGAGAGGCCGTAGCTGGGGATGCCGGCGGCGGAGGTGAAGCGGCTGTCGGTGGCGCCGGTGGTCATGGTCGGGACGATCGGCACGCCCGGCCAGATTTTCGCGGCGACCTTGCGGGCCGGGCCCAGCACCTTTTCGTCCAGCGGCGGGGCAACGGCGGTCGGGCTGGGTTCGGCGGCCAGCTTGAAGGCGACGCCGGGGTCGCCGCCGATGCGCTCCAGATCCTTTAGCACCTGACGCGGGTCGTTGCCGGGCAGGATGCGGCAGTTGACGTTGGCGGTGGCCCGTTGCGGCAGGGCGTTGGGCGCATGGCCGGCGCCCACCATGGTCGGCACGCAGGTGGTGCGCATCATGCTGTTGCGGCCGCGATCCTTGACGATGATGGCCTCGGCGGCCTTGTCGGTCGGGTCTTTCAGGATGGCCAGCAGGGCGGCGGCGACGGCGGGGTCGGTCTCCAGCGGGGCCGAGCCCTCAAAGTTGAGACGCACTGACTCGTTGATGGCGATCGGGAAATCGTAGTCCCCGATGTTGGCCAGCACCTTTGAAAGTCGGACGATGGCGTTGTCCTTGAACGGCCGGCTGGAGTGGCCGCCGGGGTTGGTGATCTCGAGCGTGTAGTCCTGGTAGACCTTCTCGCCGGCCTGGATGGCCAGGTAGACGGGCTTGCCCTGCGGATCGAGGCGGGCGGCGGCGCCCTCGTTCAGCACCATGCCGGCGGCCAGGGACTGGGGGTGGGTCTTCAGCAGCCACTCGACGCCGTTGAAGGTGTCGGCGGTCTCCTCACCGCAGGTCAGGGCCAGCTTGATGTCGCGGCGGGGTTTGTAGCCGGCCTCTTTGTACCGGATCATGCTGTCGGTGAAGATCGAGGCCATGGCTTTGTCGTCGCTGGCGCCGCGGGCGTAGAAGTAGCCGCCTTCCTCGATGAGGGTGAAGGGATCGCGCTCCCAGTCGGCGCGGTTGGCCTCGACCACGTCGATGTGTGCCAGCAGCAGGATGGGTTTGGCCCTGGCGTCCTTGCCGTGGAGGGTGGCGATCAGGTTGCCGTCCTTGGGGCGGCCTTCGGGGATCAGGATCTGGACATCGGCGTCAGGGTAGCCGGCGGCTTTCAGGCGGGCGCCCATGCGCTCGGCAGCGAGGGTGCAGCTGCCGACCGACAGGGTGGTGTTGGTCTCCACCAGCTCCTTGTAGAGGCCCTTGAAGCGGACGAGGTCGGGGGAGAGCGTCTCCTGCGCGCTGGCCGTACCGGCGGCGAGAGTCAGGGCCAGGACGGCAGCAAGGGTACGGATGGACATGGAGGCTCCCCGGGGTTTTAGCGGAGCCTAGGGGGGTGCGCGGAAGGCGGCAACCTCTTCGCGTCCTTCTTCCCCTCGGGGAGCAGGATCACTTCTTCAGCTCAAGGACGTCGAGCTTCGATTCCTGCTTCGGGAATGGCACGACCAGCCGCCACCGCTCCGTGCCGATGCGTTCGAAGACGCCGACCTGGTCGCGTTCGGGCATCTGGCCGTAGGTCGGGAAGCCCGTCTCGTCCATGCCCCAGGCCTGGGCGCCGATGAAGACCAGACGATTGGCGTTCCCGGCGTCGGGATAGAGCAGGCCGCGGGTTCGCTGGCTGCCGGTGGTCTTGGTCAGGATCAGGTCGCCGCCCGGGGTCAGCTCGATGCTGCATTTGAACCAGGGGTATTCGACGTAGGCCAGGCCCTTGCCGTCCATCGAGCCGATCTTGATCGTCCGGCAGCGGTAGGTCCCGGGGCCGGGCTGCAGGTTGCCGGGCAGGGCGGCCCCGGGCACCAGCAGCATGCCCTTGGCGTCGATCATCGCGCCGTATTCAGCGTCCGCCTCGCTGAGCGCCGCGCCCCAGGCGCCGTCCAGCCGGGCGATGCGGTCCTGGTCCTCAGTCGAGGCAACCTTGCGCCACTGGTCGGCGCCGCCCTGCTGGCCGGCGGGGGGGATGGTGACGGCGTCGACGGCGGCGCCGGCCGAGGTCATGGCGGTGTCGGAGGGGCTGGCCTTGGCTTCGGGGACAGGCGCCGGAACGGGCGCCAGTTCGGCCTTGCGGTCGCAGGCGGCGAGGGTCAGGGCCAGGACGGCCAGCGACGGGAAAAGGAAGGGCGAAAGGCTGGGGCGCATCATACGTCCACGGTGAGGCGCCCCGCCGGTTTCGTCAAAGTCGCTCGTGTATGGCGCTACACCCGATCGCGGAACGGATCAGCCGGGAAGACGCCGAGGATCTCAATGCGGTCGGTGAAGAAGGCCAGCTCCTCCAGGGCCAGGGCCAGGCCCCGGTCCTCCGGTCGGCCGTCGACCTCGGCGTAGAAGAAGGTGGCGGTGAAGGCGCCGCCCTCCATGTAGCTTTCCAGCTTGGTCATGTTGACGCCGTTGGTCGCGAAACCGCCCATCGCCTTGTAGAGGGCGGCCGGCAGGTTCTTCACCCGGAAGCAGAAGCTGGTGATGCAGCGGGCGGTGAAGGCCGGGGCCGGCGGGGCCTTGTCGGCGGTCATCACCAGGAAGCGGGTGGTGTTGTGGCGCTCGTCCTCGATATCTTTCGCGAGGATGTCGAGGCCGTAGATTTCGGCGGCCAGGGCCGGGGCGATGGCCGCCTTGGTCGGGTCAGGATGCTGCGAGAGGGAGCGGGCGGCGCCGGCGGTATCGCCCACGGCCTCGGTCTGGACGCCGAGTTTCTTGAGCGACTTGCGGCACTGGTGCAGGGCGATGGCCATGCTGCTGACCGTGGCGATCTGGTCCAGCTTGACGCCCTTGTTGGCCATCAGCTGGAAGCGGATCGGCTTGAAGCGCTCGCCGATGATCTTCAGGCCGCTGGAGGGCAGGAGGTGGTGGACGTCGGCGACGCGGCCGGCGATGGAGTTCTCCACCGGGATCATGCCCAGGGCGCAGACGCCGCTGCTGACCGCTTCGAAGGCTTCTTCGAAGGTGGGGTACGGGGCGGCTTCATAGCCGGGGAAATAGTCGCGGCAGGCCTCATGGCTGTTGGCGCCGGGGGCGCCCTGGAAGGCGATCTTCTTGAGCATGGTGTGTTCAGACAGTCTTTGCGTGAGCCCGGGCGGCTTCGAGGTCGGCCGGGTTGTCGACGGAGATGGGCGCTGCCTCTGCGATGGACGCCCAGTAGCTGAGGCCCATTTCCAGGCCACGCAGCTGTTCCAGTTTCTCGCGCCGCTCCAGGGCCGAAGGCGGCGCGCTGTTAAATCGCTCGAGCGCGGCGCGGCGGTAGCCGTAGATGCCGATGTGGCGCCAGACGGGCCCATCGCCGTAGAGGGTGGAGCGGGTGAAGTAGAGGGCGCGGCCCGACTTGCCGTCGGCTTCGAGGGCGAGGATGGCTTTCACCACATCGGGGTTGGAGCGGTCGGCTTCGCTGGCCTCGGCGGCGACCACGGTGGCGACGTCACAGCTCGGCTGGGTGGCCATCAGGCCGGCGCAGGCGCTGAGGACCGAGGGTTCGACGAAGGGCATGTCGCCCTGCAGGTTGATGACGGCGTCATGCTTGCCGCCCGGGTCAAGGGCGTGGAGGGCGGCCTGGATGCGGTCCGAACCACTGGGCAGGGCGGGGTCGGTCAGCACGGCCTGGCCGCCGGCGGCGCGCACCGCATCGACGATCTCCTGATCGCCTGCCGCCACGGCCACCGGGCCGATATTGGCCTTCTCGGCCTGGCGCAGGACCCGCACGATCATCGCCACACCGCCGATATCGGCCAGCGGCTTGTCGGGCAGCCGGGTGGCGGCCATTCGGGCGGGGATCAAAACGATGGGTTTCATTGAGGATACGGGTGTTCTTGAGGGGCCTTGCGCTTGCGAAGGCGGCGGTAGCGTGTAAGAGAGCCGGGCGCAACAACCGCCGGGATTCCGCTGAGTCCCGACGACCCACAAACCGACGAGTTCGAGCGAACATGAGCGACCTGACGTTCAACAAAATTGCCGCCGGCGTGCTGGTGGCGGGCCTGGCCATCTTCGGTCTGCGTGAAGTCAGCGGCATCGTGTTCGGGGGCCATGAGCTCGAGAAGGACAAGTACGGTTACGCCGTCACTGTCGCAGACACCGGGGAAGCCGGCCCCGCCGCCGAGGTCGCTCCCGACTGGGGCACGGTCATCCCGGCCACCGACCCGGCCCTGGGCGCCGCCGTCTCGGCCAAGTGCACCAGCTGCCACACCTTCACCGCCGGCGGCGCCAACGGTACGGGCCCCAACCTCTACGGCACCATGGGCAAGCAGCCTGGCGTCCACGCCGGCTTCGCCTACTCCGACGCAATGAAGACCTTCGGGACCGGCAAGATCTGGGGCTGGGACGAGATGGACCAGTTCCTGAAGGCGCCGCAGAAGCACGTGGCCGGCACCAAGATGAGCTTCGTCGGCCTGAAGAAGCAGGAAGACCGCATCGCCATCCTGGCCTACCTGCACACCCTGGGCTCGACCCTGCCGATCCCGGCGCCGAAGCCGGCCGCCGCCGCCGCCGAGGCTCCGGCCGCCGAAGGCGCGCCGACCGCCACCGGCATGACCCCCGACCCCAAGACCGCCCCGGGCGGCGCGACCCAGCCGCCGGCCACCGCCGAGCCGGCCAAGCCGGCCGTACCGCCGCCGGCCAAATAGGCCTGAAGCGTCAGCGAACAGATCAACGGGCTCCGCGTCGCGGGGCCCGTTTTTCTTTGCGCCCAAGCCGGGCTAGTCTCTCCGCCTTCGGGGGAGTTTGCATGCGCCTGTTTCCGCTCGCCGCCGCTCTGGCGGTCCTGGCCCTGCCCGTCCCATGAGCGGCGCCGAACGGATCCGGACCTTCATGGCCGCGGCGAAGCGCTGGTCATCGCTGGGCATCATCGCGGCCAATGCCGTGCCGATCGTCTGCATCCTGCTGTTCGGCTGGCCTGCCGCGGTGCTGCTCATCCTCTACTGGTGCGAGAACGTCGCCATCGGGGCGGTCACCATCCTCAAGATCGCCGGCAGCAGCATGCCGCTCGGGCGCGTCGGCCTGTTCTTGAGCGGCTTCCTGATCCCCTTCTTCACGGTCCACTACGGCCTGTTCTGTTTCGTCCACGGCATCTTTGTCCTGGTCATGACCAGCATCGGCGGCGGGGTGAACAGGCTGGCCGCCTTCGACCCCTCCCCGCTTGGCCTCTATCGCTTCGTCGAGGGTCTGGCTCGGACGGAGCCCGGCTTCTTCTGGAGCCTGATGGCCATCGTCGGCTGGCAGTTTTTCAGCTTTGTCACCGACTGGCTGGCCAAGGGCCGATATCGCGACACCAACCCCATAGCCCAGATGTTCGAGCCCTACGGCCGGATCATCGTCATGCACTTCACCCTGTTCGTCGCCGCCATCCCCGTGATGCTGATCGGCAATCCGCTCTGGGCCATCATCGCCCTGGCGGTGATGAAGACGCTGTTCGACCTGGGTCGTATAGGCCAGGTCAAGCTGGACGGAGAGCAGCTGGAAAAATCCAATGAAGCGGTCGATGAACTGCGCCGCAAACTCGGCGGTCAGACCCGGCGGTAGGCGGTCGGCGGGCCATTTCCGGCCGCCTCGATGCGCGTGATCGCGTCACTGAGCGGCTCCACGACCGTGGCCATGTGATGGCCGTTGGCGTGCACCATGTTTTCGGCGTCGAGCATCATCGCCACATGACCTTTCCAGAACACCAGGTCGCCGCGCGCCAGGTCGGCCGGCTCGACGGCCCGACCGATCCGCGCCTGCATGTCGGTGTCGCGGGGGCAGGCGACGCCGCAGGCATTCAGGGCCTGCTGGACCAGGGCCGAGCAGTCGAGACCGAGACTCTCACGCCCGCCCCACAGGTAGGGCGCGCCGACGAAGTGTAGCGCCACTTCGGCCGGGTCGGTCTCGAAGTCCGATCCGACGGGGGCGAGATGATCGACCATGAACCAGCCGGACCGGGCGGCGCGGGCGAAGCGGCCGTCGGTTTCCTCGATGGTGACCAGAGCGTTCAGGGAATAGAGGCCGACGGGGGTGGTCTTGATGTTCGCCTGACCGAAGGCAAAGGTGCGCAGCGCCTTGACCCGGTGCGTGGGTAGCAGGGGCGGGCCGCTGAGCGCCTCCGACGGAACGCAGCCGACGTAGCCGTCACGGGCGGCCTGGCCGAAGCTGTAGCCATCCTGTTCCAGCAACACGTCGAACCGCTCGCCGAACAACAGGCGGCTCTCCTGCTCGGCGTCATCCTTCGGATGGCGGCGCAGCGGGGCGGCAGGGGCGCTGACCTGCATGGCGGTCGGATCGACGTAGGACCGCGCGGGGACCACGCCTTCGAGGACGCGGGCGGCGACGCCCTCATGGATCAGGGTCAGGCGGCGGTCGAAGCTCATCCGAAGCGATCCCGCAGCACCTTGAAGAGGGCCCGAATGGCCTGCGCCTCTGCGCCGGCCGGCCAGCCCGGACGGCTCTTCGAGTTCCAGGCGAAGATGTCGAAATGCACCCAGCTGCCGGTGGTGGGCGCGAAGCGCTTGAGGAAGAGGCGGCGGTCACCGAACCGGCCTGGGCCCAGGCATCGGGATCGTTCTTGAGATCGGCGACGTCCCCGTCGAGGGCCTCCTCGTAGCCGGCCCACAGCGGCATGCGCCACAAGGGGTCGCGCACCGCCAGGGCGGCGGCGGCGAGGTCCGCGGCCAGGGTGTCGTCGTCCGTGTAGAAGGGGATGACCTGCGGACCAAGCGCGATGCGGGCAGCGCCGGTCAGGGTGGCGAGGTCGATGGTCAGGACGGGCGAGAGCTCCTGGGCGCGGGTCAGGGCGTCCGACAGGATCAGTCGCCCCTCGGCGTCGGTGTTACCGACCTCGACCGTCAGGCCCTTACGGGTGTGCAGCACATCGCCCGGCCGCATGGCGTCGCCGCTGATGGCGTTCTCGACGGTCGGGACGATGATGGCCAGCCGGATCGGCAGCTTTGCGTCCATGACCATGCGGCCAAGCGCCAGGGCGTGGGCGGCGCCGCCCATGTCCTTCTTCATGTTCGCATGCCGGCGCTGGGCTTGATGTCGAGGCCGCCGGTGTCGAAGGTCACCCCCTTGCCGACGATGGCGACCAGCGGGGCGTCAGGGCCGGCAGCGTTCCAGGAAATCTCGATGATGCGAGGATCGCGGCCGGGGCCGGCGGCGCGGCCGACGGCGTGGACGGAGGGATAGCCGTCGGTCAGCAGTTCATCGCCGGTCGAGACGGTGATGGCGGCGCCATGCTGTTCGGCGATCTCGCGGGCGATGGTCTCGATCTGCAGCGGCCCCATGTCGCCGGCCGGGGTGTTGACCATGTCGCGGGTCAGGGCGCAGGCGTGGGCGATGGATTTCACCGCCGCCAGATCAGCGCCGGGCGCCATAAGGCGTGGTCCGGGCTCGCGGGCGGCGCGGTAGCGGTCGAAGCGGTAGCCGCCCATCGCGAACGCCAGCGCGACATCCGTGGCGTCCAGGCCCTCGGGCGCGGGCTCCAGCCGGTAGTCGCCGGCCGGCAGGCGGGCCGACAGGCCCCGGAAGACCGTGGCGTCGCCGCCGGCGCCGAGCCCGAACAGGACTTCGCCGATCTCGCCCTCGGCGTCGTGGACCAGCAGCAGCTGGCCGGCCTTGGCCTTGAAGCCGCCGATCTCGGCCAGCCGGGCCAGGGCGGCCGGACGGCTGCCGAGCACAGCCGGCCAAGCCTCGGCGGTGACGGCAAGAACGGGAATGGCGCAGCCGTCGGAGGCGGCGATCACGGGGTCGGTCATGGGACGGAGACCTTAAGGAACATGCTTAACGATTCCTTGAGCCGGGGCGGCGAGACTGAGGGTCCGAAACTCTGGCCAAGGGTCTGCTTCCCATGTGTCCCAAGCGCGTCCTCGCCGCAACCGTTCTGATCCCCGCCGTGCTGGTGATGGCCGGCCCGGCCGCCGCCTGGCCGTTCGGCGGCAAGAAGGACGCCCCGGCTCCGGCCGCCGCCGCACCGGCCACCCCCGCTCCGGCGCCAGCAGCCGCGCCGCAGACCGCGCCCGTGCAGGTCAAGGCCACCGCCGCCCAACGCGCCGAGGCCCGCCGCTATGAGCCGCTGGCCGCCGCCGCCTTCTGGGGCCGCGAGGTCGACCTCGATCCGCGTGACGTCGAGGCCAGCGTCGCCCTGTCGCAGTCGCTCCGGTCTCTCGGCCGCCACAGGGACGCCGCCGAGACCATTCAGGCGGCCCTGATCGTCGATCCGAACAACCTCAACGCCCTGCTGGAAATCTCCCGCGCCTGGATCGGCATGAACCAGGGATTCTACGCCATCGAGCCGGCCCGCAAGGCCGCCAGCCTGGCGCCCCGCGACTGGCGACCTGTCGGCCTGCTGGCCGTTGCCTATGAGCAGGCCCAGCGTGACGACGAGGCCCTCGCCGCCCATCGCCAGGCCGTGGCCCTCGCGCCGGACGAACCCGGCGCGCTCAGCAACTACGGCATGTTCCTGGCCGCCCGTGGCGACCTGCCTGGCGCCGAGACTGTGCTGCGCCGCGCGACCGCCAGCCCGCGCGCCAACGCCAGGGTTCGCCAGAACCTGGCGCTGGTAGTCGGGCTGCAAGGACGGTTGCCGGAAGCCGAGGCCCTGGCCCGCCAGGACCTGACGCCGGAAATGGTGGCCAGCAACCTGGCCTGGCTGAAGGCGGCGCTGGCCAAACCGGGCTCGACCCCGGCGGCGGGACGCAGCTATCAGTCGGTGACCGGCGGCGGCGGACGCTAACCCCTGACCGGCCGCCGCTCGTAGGCCATGGCCCCGATGTTGTTGCCCTCGGTGTCGTCGCCGGCGTGGATCAGATAGAAGCCGAGCGGGCCCCAGGGCTCGAAGGTCCAGCCGAACACCGCCTCGTTGAAGCGGCGGCGGCGGTCGACGTCGTCGACGTGCAGGGCGAAGGAGCGGAGGTAGCTGGTCATGGCGCTAGAATGCGGCGCCATTAGTGCCTGTCGCAGTCCCGCTAGATCGGCAACTGATGTCGCAGACCCGGCACACGGCGGCCGATTCGCCCTACTTCCCGATCCGCGCCCTGGCGGCGGGAGAACCGGTCAAGCGGGTCGCCTTGGCGGCCGACTACCGCTCGGCCTTTGTGGCCGCCTTCCATGCGGCCTTCGGCCAGACACCAGGGCGCTATTTCGCCGGCTCGGCCTGAGAAGGCGTCGCTGCGATGGCCTGGCCGAAAGCGATCAGAGCGCCGTCGGGGGCCAGCACCAGAAGTTCACGCTGACCGTAGGCCTGGTTCACTGGCCCGAACACATCGCCTTGCGGAAGTCGGTCGAGCTTCGGCTTCAGCTCGGCGTAAAGGGCGTCCACGTCCCGCACATCGATGTAGTAGGCGAAACGGCGGTCGCCCGGCGCCGCACAGGCGGGCGCCTGCTCCTGCAACAGCCGAACACCGACGGTCTCGCGGTGCATGTAGGCGTATTCGCCCATCCGGAACTGCAGTTCGAAGCTGAGGACGTCGCCGAAGAACGTGATGGCGGCCTCGATATCCGGCACGTGGATGAAGGGGGTGATCTGGACGAAGTTGCTCATGGCCGGGCCTCCGGCAAACAGCCTATCACGTCCCGGCGCCGCCGATCAGCGGGCGGCGGCCGTCCGCCTACTGCTTTGCCATGATGTCCTGCACCTTGATGATCGCGGGACCGAGGATGACCACGAACAACACGGGCAGGAAGAACAGGATCATCGGCACCGTCAGCTTGGCCGGCAGGGCGGCGGCCTTTTTCTCGGCGGCGGAGAGGCGCAGTTCGCGGTTCTCCTTGGCCATCACGCGCAGGGCGGCGCCGAGCGGGGTGCCGTAGCGCTCGGCCTGGATCATGGCGGTGACCACTGACTTGACGCCCGGATGGTTGGTCCGCTTGGCCAGGCCCTCATAGGCCTGGCGGCGCTCGGGCAGGTAGCTGAGTTCGGCGGTCAGCAGGCTGAGTTCTTCGGCCAGCTCGATGGAGGTCGAGCCGACCTCCTGGCTGACCTTCATGATCGCCGCCTCGATCGACATGCCGCTCTCGACGCAGATCAGCAACAGATCGAGGCTGTCCGGGAAGGCGGCGACGATGCTCTCGCGGCGCTTGGAAGCAATGTTCGAGATGTAGATGTTGGGCGCGTAGTAGCCGATCAGCAGGGCCGCGAAGCAGCCGGCCACCTTCTGCATCGTCTGCAGGCCGAAGTCGTTGACCACGAACAGGTAGAAGGCCACCAGGATGGCGAAAACGAACGGCATCACGAAGCGGAAGAAGTAGAAGGTCGAGATCGGGCGCGGGCCCCGGAAACCGGCCTGGGCCAGCTTTTCGACGACCTTGGGGTCTTCCAGCAGCTTGGACAGCTGCAGCCGCTCGACGACGTTCTTGTAGAGGCCCTCGTCGGTGTGACGCAGGCTGGAGGTGGTCTGCGCGCCCTTTTTGGCGAGGGCGGCGCGGTTGCGCTTTCTCAGCTCCTCGCGCCGGTTGGCGACGCTCTTCAGCCGGCCTTCCAGCTTGTCGCCCTTCAGCATCGGGGAGACCAGGGTGACGATGGTGGCGAAGGTGATCGCCGCCACGAAGGCGGTGAGAATGTTGTCCGGGTCGGTCAGGATGCTGACGAGGCTCATGGCGTGCTCCTCGTCAGAACTTGAAGTTGATCATCTTGCGCATCACGAAGATGCCACAGCCCATCCAGAAGGCCGCGCCCATCAGCATCAGATGGCCGCGCGGATCGGAGAACATCGGGGCCATGTAGGCCGGGGTCGTCACGGTGATCAGGACGACCACGCCAGGCGGCAGGGCGCCGATGATGAAGCTCGAGGCGATGGCTTCCGACGACAGGGCCTTGATCTTCTCCCGCATCAGCTTCCGGGCCCGGAGCACCTGTGAGAGGTTGTTCAGCGCCTCGGCCAGGTTGCCGCCGGTCTTCTGCTGGATGGCCAGCACGATGGCAAAGAAGCGCAGCTCGCTGGTCGGCATGCGCTGGAACATCTTCTCCAGGGCGTCGCTGATGGCGATGCCGACCCCGACGTTGTCGACCAGGGTACGGAACTCGCCGCCCAGCGGCTCGGCGCTCTCGCGGCCGATGATCTTCAGGCAGTCATGGACCGGCAGGCCGGACTTGATGCCGCGGACGATGATGTCGATGGCGTCGCTGAAATGCTCGGTGAACTTCTTGATGCGGCGCTTGGAGAGAAAGCCGATGACCCAGCGGGGCAGGCCGAAGCCGGCCGCGAAGCCCGCGCCGAGCGCGATCAGCGGGTTGCGCTGGAACAGCAGGACGGCGACGAAAGCGAGGACACAGACAACGCCGCTGACAATCCAGAAGACCTTGACGTTCCCCTTGAGGCCCGCCTGCAGCATCTTGGCCCGGAGATTGAAGGTGGCCTTCTTTTGCTGCCGTTCCTGATCCTTCAGGGTCTTGAGGATCTGTTTTCGGCGGGCTTCGGGCGTGTTGGCCGCCGCCCGGGCGGTAGCCTTGCGGTCTGCGGTGGTGCGCGGGCCGCTCGAGACGATCGCCTGAGCCCGCTTGGTCGCCTTGTTGCTGCTTCCGGCGCCGGCGAAGGCGAAGCCCAGGCCGGCGATGGTCACAAAGGCCAGGAAGGCGATGAGAATGGTGATCAGCATCGCCGCTACTCCGACGCGTCCAGGGCCTCGGCCAGTTCACGCTCCAGGCCGTAGTAGCGGGCGCGATCCCAGAAACGCGGCCGGGCGATGCCGGGCGAACGGTGCTTGCCGATGATCTTGCCGTCGGCGTCCTCGCCGGTCATCTCGTAGATCAGCAGATCCTGGGTGACGATGACGTCGCCTTCCAGGCCGACGACCTCGGTGACGTGGGTGATGCGGCGCGAGCCGTCACGCAGGCGGGCGGCCTGGATGATGACGTCGACCGAACCGACGATCATCTCACGGATGGTTCTGGAGGGCAGGCCATAGCCGCCCATGGTGATCATCGACTCCAGACGGCTGATGGCTTCCCGCGGGCTGTTGCTGTGCAGGGTGCCCATCGATCCGTCGTGGCCGGTGTTCATGGCCTGCAGCAGGTCGAAGGCTTCCGGGCCACGGACTTCGCCGACGATGATCCGCTCGGGACGCATCCGCAGGCAGTTCTTGACGAGATCCCGCATGGTGATCTGGCCGCTGCCTTCCAGGTTCGGGGGCCGGGTCTCCAGGCGCACCACGTGCGGCTGTTGCAGCTGCAGTTCGGCCGCATCTTCACAGGTGATGACCCGCTCGGTCGGGTCGATGAAGGCCGTCATGGTGTTGAGCAGGGTGGTCTTGCCCGAACCGGTGCCGCCTGAGATCAGGACGTTACAGCGGCAGGCGCCGATAACGCCGAGCACGCGGGCCCCTTCAGGACTGACGGACTTCCAGTCCACCAGGTCCTTCATGGTCAGCTTGTCCTTCTTGAACTTCCGGATGGTCAGCGTCGGGCCGTCCAGCGCCAGAGGCGGGGCGATGACGTTGACGCGGGAGCCGTCGGGCAGGCGGGCGTCACAGATGGGCGAGCTCTCATCGACCCGGCGGCCGACCTGGCTGACGATCCGCTGGCAGATGTTCATCAGCTGGGCGTTGTCACGGAAGCGGACGTTGGTCAGCTGGACCTTGCCGCTGACTTCGATGAACACCCGGCCGGCGCCGTTGACCATGATGTCGGCGATGTCGTCTCGGGCCAGCAGGGGCTCGAGCGGGCCGTAACCGAGGACATCGTTGATGATGTCCTGGACCAGCATCTCGGTCTCGGCGATCGACATCGAGACGTTCTTGATCGCCACCAGCTCGGCGACGATGTCCTTGATCTCGGCGGCGGCCGCCTTGGTGTCGAGCTGGGCCAGCTGGCTCAGATCGATGGTGTTCAGCAGCGCGTTGAAGATCGTCGTCTTGGTGGCGTGATAGTAGTCGCTCTGCTCACGGACGATCTCGGTCGCCGGAGCCTGCGCCTCCTTCAGCTTGTTCATCACGTCGTTGCTGCGGAGCGCCGCGGCGGACTGCGGCTTGCCGGCGGGCGCGGGCGGATTGATCGGCGGGCCGCCCGGTCGGGTGGTCGGGGCAGGTGCGGCGCCCTGCGGGCGGGTGGCCGCGGGCGCGCCGGTGGGCGCCGGCGGCGGAGCCGGCCTGGCAGGCGCCGGGGCGCCGTCGGTTGCACGCTTGCCGAACACCTATTTCTTCCTGAACAGGCTGGACAGCGACGAGGTCTTCTTCGGGGCCGGCGGCTCGCGGCGGCTGATCAGCTGGGCCAGGGCCTCGATATCAGCCGCGGCCTTGGACTTCGGCGCGCTTTCGATGATCATCTGGCCGTTGTTGGCGGCCTGGCCGAAGACCTTGGCGTCGAACCCGACAATCATCGACGGCGCGATGCCCAGGGCGTCGCCGAAATCCTTGGCCGGGATTTCAGGACGGCCCGGCAGACCAACCTGGTTGAGCACCAGCCGGGGCGGATTGTCGTTCGGGCGGGCCTGGCGGACTAGGTCGACCATGTTCTTGGCGTTGCGCAGGGAGGCGAGGTCCGGCGTGGCGACGATGACCAGATCATCCGACGCAATCAGCATCTTGCGCGTCCAGGCGTTCCAGCCATGCGGCAGGTCGAGCACCACGAACGGGGCGGCGGCGCGGATCTTCTGCGTCACCTCCTCATAGGCCTCGCTGGAGATGTCGTAGTCGCTGTCGAGGGTGGCGGGCGCCGCGAACAGACTGAGCCGGTCGGTGCAACGGGCCATCATCCGGTCCATCAGGACGGGATCCAGACGGTCGGGCTGGCCGAGGGCGTCCATCACACCCCGCAGCGGATCGTGATTGAAGTTGAGACCGGCGGTGCCGAAGGCCAGATCGTAGTCGACCAGGACAGTGCCGGCCTGCATGCGCTCGGAGATGGTCCAGGCGATGTTGTGGGCCAGGGTCGAGGCGCCGGAGCCGCCGCGCGCGCCGACAAAGGCGATCTGGCGACCGAGGAAAGGCTGCGAGGGGTCGGCGTAGAGACCGCCGATGGCGCTGATGATCTGCAGGGGCTGCAGCGGCGGCACCAGGTACTCGCTCACGCCCCGGCGCATCAGCTCCCGGTACAGGGCGATATCGTTGGCGCTGCCGATGACCATCACCTTGGTGCCTGGGTCGCAGACCTCGGCCAGGCGGTCCAGCAGGGCGATCATCTGCGGGGCCGGATCGAGGCTTTCGACGATGACCAGGCTGGGCGTCGGCTGGTTCTGGAAATGCTCGACGGCCGCCGCGAGGCCCCCGGCCCGCACGACCGTCGAGGCCCGCGACAGCCGGCGGTCGGCGCTGGCCCGCTCGACCAGCTCGGCCGTGTCGGTGCGGGCGCAGAAGACGTTGATCGTGATGCGCGGCACCGGCGCCTCGCCGAGCGAGGCCTCGGCGCCGGCGATCATGTCATGGACGGGGTTCTGCCCATAGGCAGCGGAAGAGGGGGGTGCGGACGCGGAGGCCATTCTTGGATACTCGGGCTCGTCGTTCGGACGGGCGGGTGGGAAATCGGCAAAGGGATCTCGCTCGGCTCCGCGCGACGCTGCGGCGGGTGCGAAGGGATCGGCCGCGAACGGGTCAGCGGCGAAGGGATCAGCGGCGAACGGGTCGGCCGCCTGGGGCGCGATCGATCCGACCGGAGAGCCAAGATCGGCCCAGGGGTCGACGGTCGGCGCAATGGACGGCGTGGCGAACTCGTCGTCCGCGTCAAAGCCCAGGTCGAAAGGATCGTCAGCGGGACGCGCGTTCATGGGTCAGTTCACCACCTGGGAGACCGCGCCGCTGGCCTTGTCGTCCCGCTTTGAGCCGGTGGCCTCACCCTTGCGATTCTTGTCATACATGGTCTCGCGACTGGAGGCCTCGACGGGCTGCTGGTCACGCGGGCTGACAAGGTCTTCGGGGTTGGCGACCTGGGCCGCGAGGTTGGCAGTCACGGCGCAGCCGAAGTTGTCGTAGGGCCGGTTATCGTTGCTGTGGCTGAGGTTGCGCCAACCGCCACACTGCGGGACCTCGGCGACAAACTGGGTGAAGCTGATGATTACCGGCGCCTTGGGATCGTCAGCCCCGTCATAGGCGGTCATCTTGATGCTTGCAGCCGGCACGCCCAGGCTGACCAGGCGGTCGCGGGCGTCCCAGGCGACCCGATTGGAGCCGCGGGCCGACGGACCGGTGTCACTGGCGCGAACGGTGACGCCCCGGGCCTCGGCCTTCATCCAGCGGGTCACGAAACCCTCCAGGGCGCCAGCCTGGGTGACCGATAGGCCCGTCTCATGCGGGGCCAGGCGGATGCCCTGCGGTTCTGCCACGACCTTGACCTCGCGCGACCAGGCGTCGAGCGCCGTGGGCGTGGTCGGGTCGGCCTGCGGACCGGACGCGGTGGCGCAGCCGGCAAGAAGCGCGGCTGCGGAAAGGGCGGAGAGGAGAAGGATGCGCGGGGTCAGCGAGGTCATGAGGCGTTACTCGATCACGTATCCGATGGGGCCCTGATAGCGGCGGTCGGCGTTGGCGTTGGGCGGCGCCTTGACCACCTTGTTCAGCTTGCCGAGCAGGATCGTTTCCGGATCCGAGGCGAGCTGCAGGCCATCGGCCGGCGTCTGGAAAGCCTTGGGGTTGCGGGCATCGACGATGTAGGGCGTGACGATGATGACCAGTTCGGTCTGGCCCGAAGTGAAGTCACGGCTGCGGAACAGGGTTCCGAGCACCGGGGCGTTCATCAGCCCGGGCAGGCTGTCGAGGCTCTGGGCCGAGCGTTCCTGCAGCAGGCCGGCGATCATCATCGTGCCGCCGGACGGCAGCTCTACGACGTTTTCGGCGCGGCGAACCGACAGGCCGGGAACGGTGATCGCGGTGGAACCTGTGCCGACCGTGAAGGCGCCGGCGCTGCTGAGTTCCGAGACCTCGACCGACAGCTTGATGTTGATCCGGCCGCCGCTCATCACCACAGGGGTGAAGCCGAGGCCGACGCCGTACTTCTTGAACTCGATGGTCACCTTGCCGGTGTTGTCCTGACCGACCGGGACCGGGAACTCGCCACCGGCCAGGAAGTTGGCCGGCTCGCCGTTGACGCTCGACAGGTAGGGCTCGGCGAGGGTGCGCACGAGGCCCACCCGTTCGAAGGCCTTGATGGTGGCGTTGGCCTTGTTGACCCCATCCGAGCCGATGACGTTTTGCGGCGTGGCGGTATCGTAGTTGGCCGCGTCGGCGGGGCCTCGAACGACGTAGTCGCACAACGAACCTGCGGTCCAGCCGGCCCCGACACAGGGCCCCTGCATGACCGGAGCCTTGGTGGTATCTAGGCTGTAGCCGCCCGACAGGCCGCCGAGCAGTGAGCCGTTGATGCCGAACGTCGCTGCGGTGGCCCAGGTCAGCTGGTCGAGACCGACCTGGCCGAGCACGGCGTTGAGGTCGAAGCCAAGCTGCTTGACGACGTTGCGGTTCACCTCGACGACGCGGACCTTGAGCATCACCTGGTCGCTGCCGGCGACCTGGATCATGTTCATCACCTGCTCGGGTTTGGCCACGAACCGCTTGGCGATTTCGCCGGCCTTGTTGGCGTCCGAGGGGGTCAGCACCAGGCCGGAGAGGATGATGGAATCGCCAATCGGCTCGATGCTGACCTTGCTGCCGGGCAGCACGCGGTTGATGGTGTCGGCCAGCACGCTGATGTCCTGGTCGACCCGGACGTTGAGCGACAGGATGCGGCGGCCCGATGCGTCGAAGAAGATGGCGTCGGTCTGACCCGAGGCAACACCCAGAATGTAGATGCGGCGCGGCGTGCGCAGCATGGCGTCGGCCACGGCCGGGTTGGTGACCAGGACGTCGCGGGCGTCGACCGGCAGTTCGACGATGGCCGACTTGCCACGCGGCAGGCTCAGCGTCTGAGCCCCGCCGGCCGCCAGATCGACCCGCAGGGATCCGGGCGCGTCATAGGCGGGCGCGGCCATCGGCCCGCCGGCCAGGCTCTGAGCCGAAGCCATCGGGCCGCCCAGCTGCAGGCAGCAGGCGGCGATAAGGGCGGGAATGAACCTCAGCCGGCTCATGGGGACACCTTCACTTCTGTAACCACGCCGCCGCGATGGACACGCACGGTGTGGGTTTGCCCTGCGCCGCTGGCGCCGCCGCCGCGGCTGGGTCCGCCGGCGGTGTCGGTGACCCCGCGCAGGGTCAGGATGAGGACGCCGCTCTGCTTGGCCTGGGCCACAGCACTGGCCATGGCCTCGGCGTCATTGGCGGGCACTTCGAGCGTGGCGACGGCCCCGACCATGGTCTGGGCGTCCTTCTCGGGCTGGGGCTTCTGGTCGATGGCCAGGACCCGGACGTTGCGCATCACCGTGCGGGTGACATAGCCCTTCACGTCTTCGCTCTGGGCGTCGCGGCTGTAGATGACGTCGACCCGGTCGCCCGGCAGGATGAAGCCGCCGGCGGCGCTGTCGACGGTCACCGGGGCGGCGATGGCCCGCATGCCGGGGGTCAGCACAACGGACAGGAAGCTGCCCTCGCCGCCGCGCACCACCTTGCGGGCGACGATGGGTTCGCCGACGACGAAGGGCTCTTTCACGATCGTTCCGACCATGCCGCCCATGTCGCCGTTGTTGAACAGGTTGCCGGCCGTGCGGGCCGCGCCTTCGGCGGCCCCGACGGCGCCGGTCTTCTCGACCTTCGCACCCGAGCCGTCGGTGATGAAGCTGGGGTTCATGCCCTCGGCCGGCCAGGGCTGCCAACCGAGGTCGCCCGCGACCACCCGCGTGCCGATCGGCAGATCGCGCTTGGCGACCAGCACCTGGACGGTCGGCTTGGCCTCAGGCGCGGTGGAGGCGACCGGAACAGGCGCGGCCGGCTTCTTGGGCGCGAAGGCCCCACGCACCACAAAGGCCAGCACGATGGCGGCCAGGGCGGCGATCACGAGAATGAACAGGCGGACGGGGCTCATGCGGCTCGAACTGCTGTCCCGGTGAAAAAGAGACCGGGGAAAACTTCTGTGCGCGTCGGGCCTTGGGGCCCGGCGCACGGGCGATTCGCGTCGCGCCCTTCTGGCGGCGGTTGCACCATCGACCGGCCATGGTTAACGCGGACCTAATCCCTTTTCAGGAAAGGGCTGCGAACGCGATGGCCAGGGGGCTTTCCGGAAACGCCGCCAGGGCGCCGATAGCAATGGCCACGCCGTAGGGCGCATCGCCCCCGGGCTTGGCCAGGCGGCCGACCCAGTCAGGACCGCGCACCGCCAGGGGCCGCAGCCAAACCGACCGAAGACCCAGCAGCGACAGGGCCAGCGCCCCGCCGGCCAGGCCGGTGACCAGAATGAAGGTGAGCGAGGCAGGCCAGCCCAGCCAAAGCGCGGCGGCCGCGAACAACTTGGCGTCGCCACCGCCGATCCAGCCCATCGCGAACATGCCCATCGACAGGAACAGGGCCCCGACGCCGATGCCAAGACAAAGGACCGTCGTCTGCCAGGGCAGGCCGAGCGCGGCCGCGGCAAGGCCGAAGCCGCCGATCAGGACCAGCGAGATCCAGTTGGGGATGGTGAAGCTGGTGATGTCCTTCAGGCCGCCCACGATGACCATGGCCGGGAAGACGCTCAGCAGCAGAAGTTGCAGGGTCTGGAACATTGATCGAGAGAATGCCCCGGGAGGGTGAATGGAAGGTTGAGGCGGCGACGGTTTGGGGACTGGATCGCCGCGCAATCTGTCTGCCGATTGTCGAAACCGTCAGCGGCGGCCTTCCTGTCCCCGGTCGGCGCTGGTCGGGGACAGGAAGGCCCCTGCAGACCATGTTGAGCAGACGTCTGGCGTCATGCGGGGCGATCCAGTCCCCGACGCCACAAAGCGGAAGGGCCCGCGGATTTCTCCCCGGGCCCCCCGTTTTCAAGCGAAGCTTAGTAAGCTTGGCTTTTGTCTTACGGCAGTTTCGAGTTGATGCCGCCGAAGGCAGTGTTCAGCTTGGTGCCGAGGGTCGTCACGGCGGTGATGATCACAACGGCGATGAGGGCGACGATCAGGCCATACTCGATGGCGGTGGCGCCGGATTCATCCTTGGCGAAGCGCGAAACGAACTTGGTCATGGCTTTATCTCCTGTTGCAAGCCTGGCGGGTTTTTCAAGCCGCTGTGGCCTGCTCCCCCGAAAACAAGGCCACTTTGGGGGACCTGGCTTAATTGCCAGTAAACATCGAAGTACAGAGCAGTTTTTTCTTATAGTTTACTGATTGTTACTATTAGCATCGGTTAACCATGCGAAAAATCTCCCTATTTTTCCGCCCCTTACGAAATTTCTGAATCGGTCGCTAATCTTTGGGGCCCCGAGGTTATTTTGGCGCGGCGCTCGGTGGGCATGGGCCGCGAATGGCGGTCTCGGGGAGGGTGTTTCAGAATGGAACGGAATCCGCTGGCAAGAGCGGACACATTGAATGTCCCGCCGGCGGCGAGGCCAGCTGGAGCCAGGGCAAGGAGCCATTCAATGCGCCCCGTTCCCCTTCTTGCTCCTCGACGGCCAGCCGCCCGACCCTGGGGCGGCGCGGCTGAAAGCAGGGTCACAAATGCGAAAAGGGCCCCGGCTTTCGCCGGGGCCCTTCCACATTCCAGGCTTGCCGGGCCTTGCGGCCCGCTGGGATTAGGGAAGCTTGGAGTTGATGCCGCCGAAGGCGGTGTCCAGCTTGGTGCCGAGGGTGGTCACGGCGGTGATGATCACCACGGCGATCAGGGCGACGATCAGGCCATACTCGATGGCGGTGGCGCCGGACTCGTTCTTGACGAAGCGCGAAACGAAGTTGGTCATGGGTATCTCCTGTTAGCGGGTCGAGGCGGGGGCGTTGTCAGGCCCATCGCCCGCTTTCCCCAGATGCAGGATCAGAATGTCGCGTCGCGCTTAATGTCGAGTAAAAGGCCAACGCAAAGCATCGTCCAATGCGCGTTTATTTTTGGATATACTTAAAATCCGATTCATCGGAATGAATCCCCTGTTAGCCAAATGGCCGTCTCTAAAGGCTTTCTTGACCAATTGGCGCGAGCCTTAAGCTCTGATTCACGTCTCCGGACTCGAAGCCCATGCGTCGCCTGCTGATCGCCCTCACCGCCACCGGCCTGCTCGCCACGCCGGCCCTAGCCCAGACCCTGTCGGTTCGCGCCGACCAGGCGGTGCGGATCGCCCTGCCCGCTCCGGCCAAGGATGTGGCGGTCGGCAATCCAGCCATCGCCGATGTCATGGTCCTGGACGAGCGCAACATCCTCGTGCTCGGCAAGGGCTTCGGCACGACCAACGTCATTGCGCTCGACCGCGGCGGCCGGCTGATCCTCGACCGGGTGGTGGTGGTCTCGGCCGCCGACGCCGGCAAGGTCACGGTCTACAAGGGGGCGAGCGCCTCGCAGTACGCCTGCGCGCCCCGTTGCGAGATGACCGAAAAGGGCGACGCCGCCGCCGGCGCCAGGCCCAACCCGTAGAGTATATAGAGACTCACGTACGGACGTGAGGCGCGCCGCCCTAAACCCTGCCTTAAGCCTGTGTGGCTTAAGCTCGGCGCCGTGAACGCGACCAACCCCCTCCAGCGCGCCAGACGCTTCCTCCGCCGCTTCGGGTCAGCCCGGCGCGGCGCGACCGCCGTCGAGTTCGCCTTTGTCGCCCTGCCCTTCCTGACCCTGCTGTTCGCGGTGCTGGAACTGGGCATGGTGTTCCTGGTGTCGACTACCCTGCAGAACGCCGCCGACGCGGCCGGACGCAAGATCCGCACCGGCGAGTTGCAGAGCAGCGGCGGCAACCGCGCCAGCTTCAAGAGCGCCATCTGCGCCGACATGTCTTGGCTGGGCAGCGACTGCGCCAGCAACCTGACCGTCGACGTCCGCACCTTCGCCAACTTCGATTCCATGATGACCACTGACGGCTCGGGCAACCGGGTCCTGGCCGGACCGACCGTCACCAACGGCGTGGTCCAGGAAGGCCAGTGGCTGCCGGGCAACGCCGAGGATATCGTTCTGGTCCGCGCCTACTATAGCTGGACCCTGTTCACGCCGCTGCTCAACTCCGGGCTTGCCAACATTGGCGCCAACAAGCGACTGATCAGCACCACCGTCGCCTTCCGCAACGAACCTTGGGGAACCTGATGGGTCTGTTCCGCCGCCTGGCGCGCGACAAGCGCGGCGTCTCCGCCGTCGAGTTCGCCCTCATCGCCCCTGCTCTGATCGCCTTCTATTTCGGCCTCGCCGAGCTGACCCAGGCGATGATGGCCGAACGCCGCGCCAGCCATGCGGCCTCCTCGATCGGCGACCTGGTCGCCCAGTCGGCCCAGATCAGCACCAGCACCGTCACCGACGTCTTCACCGTCGCCCGGGCGGTGATGTCGCCGTTCCCGACGACCACGCTGAAGATGCGCGTCACCTCGATCGTCGCCGACTCCTCGATCGTGCCCAAGGTGGCCTGGAGCCAGGGCGACGGCCTGACCGCGCTAGGGGCCAACACCACCCAAGTCGTACCTACCGGCCTGCTGACTACCGCCGGCGACAGCGTTGTCCTGTCGGAAGTGCAGTACAGCTACGACTCGCCGGTCGACTACTTCGTGCCCAACGCCGTGGTCTTCAACAAGAAGTTCTACCTGCGGCCCCGCAAGTCCGACGTCGTCGCCAAGGTCAACTGACCCGCGCGGTCAGCGGGCTTTCGACGACCGGCCGGCCATCCAGCATCGACACCGGCCGCACGCCGATCAGGCTGTTGGTCAGGAACAGGCCCTCGGCCCCGTCCAGAGCCTCCCTGCCCACACGCACCTCGTCAACGGCGATTCCCTGCGCCCGCGCCCGGGCGATGACGAAGCCGCGCATGATCCCGTCCAGCACGCCGCACTCCAGCGCGGGGGTCAGTAGCCGGCCATCCTTTGTCCAGAACAGGTTGGCGGCCGCCGCGCAGGCCAGCTCTCCGGCCGTGTTGAGCATAAGGGCCTCGGCCCCGCCAGCTTCGCGCCGGGCCAGAACGTTGTCCAGATAGCTGAGGGTCTTCAGGCGCGAGGCGGGCGAGTGGTCGTTGCGCCGGACACTGACGGTGACCAGCCGGGCCGGACCCACCGGCGTCGGCGAGGCGCTGGCGACGGCGAACAGGCGAAGTTGAACCTGGGCCGGCCGGTCGAGGCCCCGGCCGCCGGAGCCGGCTGTCAGGGTCAGGCGCACGGCCGCGCGGCTGAGGCTGGCGTCTTCCACCGCCCGTTCGCACAACCGCCGAGCGGCCGCACCGTCCGGCGCGGGAAGGCCCAGCGTCGCGCAGCCGGCCGTCAACCGCGCGAGATGCGCCTCCCAGTGCTCCAGCGCCCCGCCCCGCGCCAGCAGGGTCTCGAACAGACCGTCGCCGAGCAGCAGGCCCCGGTCGTCATGTGGCACGGTCATGTCAGGGCTCTCACCAGGGCGCCGATCTTGGCTTCGGTCTCCAGCCGCTCGGACCGGGGATCGCTGTCGGCGACGATGCCGGCCCCGGCCCGGGCCTCGACGCGCCAGCCATCGGCGCCCCCTCTACCCCGCGCCCGGGCGAAGGCGGCGGTGCGGATCAGGACGCTGCTGTCGAAAGCCCCATCCATCCCGGCCCAGAACAGCGAACCACAGTAGGGCCCGCGCGGCGGCTCCAGCTCGGCGATGATCTTCATCGCCTGCACCTTGGGCGCGCCGGTCACCGAGCCTGGCGGGAAGGCGGCGCGCAGCAGGTCGATCGCGGTGAGGCCTGGCGCCAGGCGCGCCGTCACCGTCGAGACCAGATGGTGGACATTGGCGAAACTCTCGACCGCGAACAGCTCCGGCGTCACCACAGAGCCGGCTGGACTGACCCGCGCCAGGTCGTTGCGCATCAGGTCGACGATCATCAGATTTTCGGCCCGGTCCTTGTCGCTGGCCAACAGTTCTTCGGCCAGGGCCCGGTCCAGCGCCGCGCCGGCGCCGCGCGGCCGGGTGCCCTTGATGGGCCGGGTCTCGATACGGAAGTCTTCGCCGGTCACGGTGACGAACCGCTCCGGGGAGTTGGAAACCAGCGCCAGGTCGCCCAGGTGCAGCCAGCCGGCGAACGGCGCCGGGCTTTCCCCGACCAGCCGGGCGAGCAGATCATACGGCCCCGTACTTTCAGCCATCACCCCGCTCCAGACCCGCGCGATGTTGGTCTGGAAGATTTCGCCGTCATGGATGCGTCGCACCACCTGGGCCACAGCGTCCTCGTAAGTCGAGGCGCCTGTTTCGGCCGTGAAGCCTGTCGTCAAAGGACCTTTGGCCGCCGCTCTGGCGGGCGCCGCGAGCCAATCGGCAGCGCCCAGCGCCCGTGCTCCCGCCATGGTCTCATCCACGCCTCGGCCTATGGCGAGAACGCGCTTCTCCTGATGATCGAAGGCCAGCAGGGCGGGATAGCGACAGACCGCCAGGTCCGGCCAACCGTCGCCATGCTCCGCGAGCCCCAGGCCCTCGACCCGGTCTCCCAGTTCGTAGCCCGCCAGCCCTGCGATGCCGCCCTGGAACGGCGGTCCGCCCGGGTGTCGGTCGCCGCGTTCGCCCAGCAGGGCCGCCAGTTCAGCGAACGCGTCGCGCGGGTCGCTCCGGCCGATGCGCAGCTGGACGTCCGGCGCTCGCAGCACATAGGACCAGCGCGCCCGCGGCCCTTCACCGCCCGACAGGAAGGCGCAGGTTCCAGCCTCCGTCCCGAAGGCGGACAGGACCTCGGCCGGCGGCCGCCAGGGACGCGGCTCTATGGCGACGTGACGCATGAGCGGGCAATACCGCCGCCCGCCCTGAGGGGGAAGGGTGTCAGTCGGTCCGGAACTCGCCCTTGCCGCCGCCCTTGACGAACAACAGGCCGATCAGCCCGAAGATCAGCAGGGCGACGATCGGCACGAAACCGGCCTGCTGGGTCTTGTAGATTCCGGTGAACAGGGCGACGAGCGCCGAGCCCAGCCATACCGTCACCGTGCCCGACAGCGCGTATAGGCCAAAGAAGGCCGGCAGCTTTTCCGGCGGCGAAAGGCGGGTCAGCATGGTGCGGCTGGTGGCGTACTGGGCCGTGACGAAGATGGCGGTGCCGAAGCCGATGGTCAGGAACAGCACCTCCGGCAGGGTCGTGAACATCGGCCCGTCCCACAGCGGCGCGTGGGCGGCGGCGTCGTAGTGCCAGAAGTAGAGGATGGTGTCGGGCGTCATGCCGATCTGGGCGGTGATGCAGACAATGCAGCCGACGATCTCGACGATCAGCGCCGTGCGCGGCCCAAGCGCATTGTCGACCCGGGCCGCCATCAGCCCACCGATCACCGCGAAGATGCTGAGCAGGATGCCGTAGGCGTACATCTCCATCTGCCAGCCCATGACGCCGGCGGCGTAGATGCCCGAATAGATCAGCAACGCCGTCATACCGTCGTTGAACAGCATGCGCGCGCTCAGGAAGACGGCCATGTCGCGTTCAGTGAACAGCAGCCTGATGGTCACCCACAGGTTGGCCGCCCCCTCCTTGATGCCCTGGACCAGCTTGACCCCGGTCGAGGGCGCGTCGGGGGTGAACAGGAACAGCGGGATCGAGCCGATCGCCATCAGCCCGGCGGCGATCAGCGCCGAGATCCGCAGGGGTTCGGCGGTCGCCGCGTCCAGTCCGAACAGTGGCGCGTCCGGCAGGAAGGTCCAGGACTCGGTGCCCGGCGATCCGGGCAGGGCGAAGGCGAACAGGCAGAAGGTCAGGGTAATGACCGAGAAGAAGTTGCCGGCAGACAGCGCCAGGCCCGAGGCATGGGCCGCGTGGCGGTGCCCGGCGGCGGTCATCAGCAGGCTGTTGTGAACCACCTCGCAGTAGGCGAACAGGATGCCGACGATGCCGAAGATCCACAGGGTCCCGATGATCGGCAGGCCCGCCCCGCCCGGCTTTGCGAACCACAGCATGGCGATCAGCGGCACCATCAGCACGACGGTCAGCAGCATGATCGGCTTGCGGGCCCCGAACCGCTCCAGCGAGGCGCCCAGCAGCGGCGCGGTGACGGCGATGAACAGGCTGTTGAGGGTGCTGACCGTGGCGATCATCGCCTGGCCCTTCACCCCGTCACCGACCACGAGCGCGGTGAAGTAGGAGGCGAAGATGTAGATGGTGATGAGGATCACATAGGGGTCGCGACCACCCTGGAAGATGGCCCAGGCCCAGGCGCCCCGAGGCATATTGCGAAAGCTTGCGCCGGCATAGCCCGCCGCGTCGGCTCCGGCCGTCGCGCCCGGTTCCAGACTGCCAGGCAAGGGACCGCCCAGCGGCCCCGGCGTGGGCGTTCCAACCATCCGACGTCTCCCAGTTCGCTCAAGCAGGAAGCCGTCTCAGATCGCGGCCTTGACCCTACCGTGAGCCCGAATTCTCCCACAGGGAAGAGGAATTTTAAACGGCCGTTGGGCGCCCTAGGGGCAGTGTGACGATCTACAGCAGGATGCGCCGCTCGACCGCCGCCCGCCTCGCATCATCGACGCCCAGGACCTCAAGCAGGTAGCCGTCGATGGAGCCGTGCTGCGCCTTCATGGCGGCGAAGGCCCGCTCCAGATAGGCCGCCTCGACCCCCATGGCGGTGATGATGGCGTCGTCATCGGGGCGCTTGCCCGTCAGTTCTTCCACATGGCCGGCGAACGCCGGTAGTCGCTTGGCGAACCGTTCGGCGTCGTTGGTCAGCAGGTAGTCGGCCATGATGTCGTCCGGGTGCACCCCGGCGATATGATGAGTGAGGGCGCAGAGGATGCCTGTGCGGTCCTTGCCGGCCGCGCAGTGGACCAGGGTCGCTCCGTCCGTTTCCCCCAGCCGCGCGAACCAGCGGCTGTAGGCGTCCACGTGCCGGGCGTCGTGCGGCGCCCGGTCGTAATAGGTCAGCATGTAGTCGCGCATGGTGTCGGAGGTGATGGTCCCCGAGGCCATGAACCTGTGCCAGGGGTCCTCGCCGTCCTCCGGGTGATCGTTGGCGATCACCTCGGCCGCGAAACCCTTCCAGCGCCGCGACGGGCTGCGCTCGCGCTCACCCGGGCGGCGCAGGTCGACGATCAGGCTGACGCCCAGCGCCGCCAGCGCCTCCAGTTCCTCGTCCGAGGCCTCGGCCTGGTGAGCCGAGCGGAAGAGCACGCCCTTCTTCATATGGCGCTGCCCTGCGGCGTAGTCGCCGAAGTCGCGCATGTTCTCGATGGTGGCGAAGGGCAGTTTGCGGGTCATGGCGGGCTCTTAGTCTGTAGCCGTGACGAAAGCGAGACGCGGAGGACCCGTCCGGCGGAAGTGGTCGCGGTTCCGCCGCACGGACGGGAGCGGGGCTAGAGCCCCTCCGCCAGAATGACGCGATAGTCGGCGCCCTTCAGGCGGTGCGGCAGGGCTTCCTGGTAGGCCGGGCTGTTGTACCAGGCCTTGGCCGCGTCCATCGTCGGGAAGCTGATCAGCACCACGCCATCGGCCTTGTCGCCCTCGAGGGGTTCGACCGGGCCGTAGAAGGCCAGCGGGGTCATCGGATGATCACCGCGGGCGCCGGCCGCCTTCTGACCATAGGTCGCCATCTCCCCGGCGTCGGTGATGGCGTTGCGGATGAAGATCACATAGGCGGTCATGGAACGGTCCTCGGCTGATTTTGGCGGCACGCTAGGCAGGCGCGGCGGCGGCGCCAAGTATGACGTGGCGGCATGCGGGCAGCATCCCTGAACCCGCCCCCAGCATCCTTGCGTTGACATCACGGCCATCGGGGCCACATGGAAACCCGATACTTAAGCGCCTCCCCGCGCGCGATTTCTCAGGACCCCCGAATGTCGGATGCCGCCGCCCCGGCCGCCACTGCCCCGGCCTGGACCCCCTCCGCCGCCCAGAACCTGGAGAAGGTGCTGTGGGTCAAGCATTGGACCGACCGGCTGTTCAGCTTCGCCATCACCCGGCCGGACACCTTCCGTTTCCGCTCGGGCGAGTTCGTGATGATCGGCCTGCCGCCGGCGGAAGGCGAGACCAGGCCGATCCTGCGCGCCTATTCCATCGCCTCGCCCAGCTTCGCCGAGGAACTGGAGTTCCTGTCGATCAAGGTGGCCGACGGACCGCTGACCTCGCGCCTGCAACACATCCAGCCCGGCGACGATGTCGTGCTCGGCAAGAAGCCGACCGGCACCCTGGTGCTCGACGCCGTGCGGCCGGGCAAGCGCCTGTTTCTGTTCGGCACCGGCACGGGTCTCGCGCCCTTCCTGTCGGTGGCCCGCGACCCGGACGCCTATTCCAACTTCGAACAGGTCATCGTCGGCCACGGCGTGCGCGAGGTCAGTGAACTGGCCTACCGCGACCTGTTCACCGCCGGGATCTTCGAGGACCCGCTGATCGGCGAAGAGGCGCGGAAGCAGCTCATCTACTATCCGACCGTCACCCGCGAATCGTTCGAACGCCAGGGCCGGTTCACCGACCTGATCAGCTCGGGCCAGCTGTTCCGCGACCTCGGGCTGGAGGGCACGACCTTCAACCGTGAGGAAGACCGCATCATGCTGTGCGGCTCGATGGACTTCATCAAGGACATGGCCGCGCTCTGCGAGAGCCACGGCCTGGTCGAAGGCTCCAACGCCGAACCGGGCGACTACGTGCTGGAGCGCGCCTTCGTCGGTTAGGCGCGAAACGATAGAAGAGGGCATGTCGCTCAAGAACCTCACCGTCGAAGACGCCCGCGCCCGCATGCTGGGCGCCGCCGCACGCACCGGCGCCCAGACGCTCCCCCTCTCTGAAGCCGATGGCGCGACGCTCGCCGAGGATATCCACGCCACCCGCGACCAGCCGCCCTTCGACGCCTCCGCCATGGACGGCTGGACGGTCATCGGCGACCCCGCTGAAGGCGATCACCTGACCATCGCCGGCGAGAGCGCGGCCGGTCGGGGTTACGCGGGCCGGCTGGAACCGGGCCAGGCCGTCCGGATCTTCACCGGCGCCGCCGTGCCGGCCGGCGCGACCCGGGTCGTCATCCAGGAAGACACCGAGCGGGAAGGCGACAGCGTCCGCATCACCCGCCCGCCCTCACCCGGCGCCAACATTCGCCGCGCCGGCGGCGACTTCCAGGCCGGCGCCCTGTTACTGGCGGCGGGAACACGGCTCGACCCCTGGCGCCTGTCCCTGGCCGCCGCCGCCGGGCGGGACAGGCTGCAGGTCAGCGCCCGGCCGACCATCGCCATCCTGGCCACCGGCGAGGAACTGGTCTCGCCTGGCGGCCAGCCGGGACCCTTCCAGATCTTCGAGAGCGGCAGCGCCGGCCTTGTGCCGATGATCGCCCGTTGGGGCGGTCTCGCCCACCGGCTGGCCCCGGCCCGTGACGACGAGGACGCCATCGCCGATGCCGTGGCCGGCGCGGACGCCGAACTGATCGTCACCGTCGGCGGCGCCTCGGTCGGCGACTACGACCTGGTCAAGCCGGCCCTGAAACGCCTGGGCCTGGAGCTGCTGGTCGAGACCATCAATGTGCGCCCCGGCAAACCGACCTGGTTCGGGACCCTGGCTGACGGTCGCCGCGTGCTTGGCCTGCCGGGCAACCCGGCCAGCGCCTTCGTCTGCGCAGAGCTCTTCCTCAAGCCCCTGATCGCGGCGATGTCGGGCGGCGCGGCCGGCCCCTTGATGGAGCCGGCCATCCTCGCCGCCGACCTGCCCTCCGGCGGCCCGCGCGAGCACTGGATGCGGGCCATCCTCGGACCAGAGGGCGTGCGCGCCCTGCCCGACCAGGATAGCAGCCTGGTCACCGTGTTCGCCGCCGCAGACGCCCTGCTGCGCCGACGCGCAAACGCCCCGGCGGAGAAGGCCGGGGCGTTGGTTGAAATCCTGAGGTTGAATAGAGCCTAGTGCACCGTCGGCCCGTGGTCATGGCCGCGGTGGTTTACCCGCCGGTCCCACTGGTCCTTCAGCAGGGTGGCGATGCCCATCCAACCGGGCGTCGGGGCGGCGACCGCGCCGGGCGGCGGCTGCACCTTGACCGCATGGTAGGCATAGACCGCGCCCGCAACGACCGAGGCGACGGCGACAGCGACACGACCGCCGACCCGCTTGGGCCCCAGCGCCATCCAGGCGGCGGAAAAACCCTGCACCAGGCCCCAGAGGGTAAGGGCGCGGGTTCGGGTTGCGCCCTGCGGCGAATTCCAGACCCGCAGGCCCGAGATGGTCAGAGCGGTGAACATCGACGGCCAGATGACCGCGAAGGCCGCCTTGGGCGGATTGCTGACCGGTCCTTGCGCCTCGGCGTACTCGCTCATGTAGTCGGGTTCCTCGACAACACTGCGGCGCGAGGCGATCACTTCGGCCAGGGCGACAGCCCCGCCGGCCAGCAGCAGGCCCAGCAGCACATGCCCGGCCGTGGTCGACGGCTCCGGGTGAACCTCGACCATCCCCTCGGGGCCCATTTCATAGCGCATAGGTCGTCTCCCTCGGTCTACCGTCACCGGAGCCTCCGGCTCAACGCCGGTCGGCGGTTGACGGTTCCGGGGCGTCGAAAGGACGGGTTGTCGCAAGATGTCACCCCGGGGCAAAGCGGTTCAAGTCCTGCCAGCATCATCCAGAGACATGGCCTTGTCGTGGCAACCCAGGGCAGGACGCCGATCTGTTCCTGCCGAAACTCCAGACCGCTTCCCGCCGGTGGCGGGCCGTCCCGGGATTGCGTTCCGACAAGGGGTGACCGACTGTCGGAACGCGTGACCACGAACAAACCTGAGCGACCGGACCGGGTCCCTCGAACCAGGCTCCGCTCTAGTGACCCTCGCCTTGCAGCTCGCCCATGGCGCTTTGCAGGTAGTTCTGCTCGCCGAGCTGCCGGACCAGGTCCAGCTGGGTCTCGAGGAAGTCGATGTGGTGCTCGGTGTCGCTGAGAATCTCGACCAGCAGTTCGCGACTGACGTAGTCCATCGCCTCTTCGCAGGCCTTCACCCCGGGAATCAGCGTCTCGCGACCGCCCTTCTCGACCGCCAGGTCGGCCGCCAGGCCCTCGGGCACCGTCTCGCCGATCTTCAGCTTGTGCAGGTCCTGCAGGTTGGGCAGGCCGTCCAGGAAGAGGATGCGCTTGATCAGCTTGTCGGCGTGCTTCATCTCGCCGATCGATTCGTCGTAGGTGATCTGACCCAGCTTGTTGAGGCCCCAGTGCTGGTACATCCGCGCATGCAGGAAGTACTGGTTCACCGCCGTGAGCTCGTTGGTCAGGACCGCGTTCAGAATGCGGATGATGGCCGGATCGCCCTTCATGGCGTGACTCCTCAAGGTTCAATTGAAGAGGTCTTGCCCTCGCTTCGGGCCGGGCCGCAACTGCAATCTGTGCGAACGTTTCTCGCTAGCAGACAAATCTTCGCGAATGCCTCGCGACTACAGTAACAGGCCCTACTCGGCCGCGTAACGCAGGGCTTCGCGGCTCTCGTCAATCATCTGGCGCATCTCGCAGACGCACTTGGCGCACTGGGCCTGGCAGCCCTGGCTCCTGAACACCTCGGCCGGACGGGAAGCGCCAGCGGCGATGGCCTGGCGCACGTCGCGTTCGCGGATGCCGTTACAGTTGCAGACGTACAAGGCAGAACCCCGAACCCGATTGCGAACAATTCTCGTTCTCTAGCCGATGTCAGGCGGGGATGCAACGCATTCGCAACTAACCATGTTTTGGGTCGTCCGAACCTCTGGACGGCGTTGCGGCTGGTGGCGCAGATTGCCTGCCTTAGGTCTGGGGATGTTTTCCATGGTTCGTTGTCTCGTCGCATTGGCGCTCACGCTGGCGGTCGCTCTGCCGGTCGCGGCGCAGGAGAAGCCGCGTTCGGTCTGGACAGCCGGCGCCAGCTACGACGCCGCTATCCCCCAGCCGAAGAGCATCATCGGCCATGACCTCGGCGAGCGGCTGACCCTGTCGGCCGATGTGCGCCGCTATTTCGAAACGCTCAACGCCGCCGCGCCCGACCGCATGCGCATGGGTGACTACGGCCGCACCTGGGAAGGCCGGGTGCTGCCCTATGCGGTGATCAGCTCGGCGCGCAACATCGGCCGGCTGGACGAGATCCAGGCCAATGCGCGAGCCCTGGCCGATCCTCGCCGCACCGACGCCGCCCGGGCCCGCGCCATCATGGCCGACCAGCCGGCCATCGTCTGGCTGGCCTACAGCGTCCACGGCAACGAGACCTCGCCGGCCGAGGCGGCGATGGCCACGGCGCGCCACCTGCTGGCCTCGCGCGATCCGGCCGTGGCCCAGTGGCTGGAGCGGACCGTCGTCATCATGGTTCCGACCCAGAACCCTGACGGCCGCGACCGCTTCATCAACGGCTACCAGGCCGCCTTCGGCCTGGAACCGGACACCGACGCCTCTTCCGCCGAACGGGCCGAGCTTTGGCCCCAGGGCCGCTTCAACCACTACCTCTTCGACCTCAATCGCGACTGGTTCGCCCAGACCCAGCCCGAGACTCGCGGCCACAGCGCCCTGATGCGCCAGTGGTACCCGCAGGTGGTGGCCGACGCCCATGAGATGGGGACCACCGCCACCTACTTCTTCCCGCCGGAAGCCGATCCGCTGAACCCCCTGCTGCCCGAGGCGCAGGTCCGCAGCCGGGCCCTGTTCGGCCGCAACCACGCCGCCGTCTTCGACCGCGAGGGCGTCGATTACTTCACGCGCGAAAGCTACGACGCCTTCTATCCGGGCTATGGCGACAACTGGCCCAGCTACTTCGGCGCCGTCTCCATGACCTATGAGCAGGCCAGCGTGCGGGGCCTCGCCGCCCTCCGCTCGACCGGCGAACTGCTGACCCTGGCCGACGCCACCCGTAACCACTTCCTGATCTCGCTCTCGACCATCCAGACCGCCGCCGACAACCGCGAGCGGCTGCTGAACGACTTCTACAGCTATCAGGTCTCCTCGATGGCCCAGGCCCGCGCCGCCGGCAGCTGGATCCTGCCGCGCACGGCGGCCGATCCCGGCGCCGCCGACCGGCTGGCCCAGCTTCTGGTCCGCCAGGGCATCGAGGTCAGCCGCTCTGACACGGCGATCAAGGCCTGTGGCAAGACCTACGAGGCCGGGACCTACATCATCGATGGCGGCCAGCCGCACGGCCGGCTGGTCCAGGTCCTGTTCGACCGCAGCGTCTCGATGACCCCGCAGTTCATCGCCGAGCAGGAGCGCCGCCGCGCCAAGGGCTTAGCACCCGAGATGTACGACGTCACCGGCTGGGCCCTGCCGCCGCTGTTCAACACCCCGGCCGAGCGCTGCAAGGGCGCGCCGTCCGGCCGGCTGCTGACCGTGGATGAGATCGGCAAGGGTTACGTCGCCGGAGCCGAACGGCCGGTCGCCTGGATCGTGCCGCCCGGCTCGCAGGCCATGGCCCTGCTGGCCGGCGCCCTGCGCCAGGACATCCGCGTCCGCTCGCCGGAGAAGAGCTTTACCGTCGGCGGCCGCGCCTGGGCCGCCGGCTCGCTGGTCATCCCGGCCGCCGGCAACCCGGCCGACCTGCGCCAGAGGCTCGACGCCCTCACCGCCCGCACCGGCGCCATCGCCGTCGGGGTCGAGGACAGCTGGGTCACAGAGGGCCCGAGCTTCGGCTCGGAGTTCTCGCCGGCCTTCGTCGCCCCGCGCATCGCCATGGCCTGGGACCAGCCGACCTCGGCGCCCGCCGCCGGGGCGACGCGCTACCTGATCGAGCGCGGCTTCGACTATCCGGTCAGCGTCATACGCACCGACCGGCTGGGGGCCGCCGACCTCGCCCGCTACCAGGTGCTGATCCTGCCCGACGGTGGAAACTACCGCGCTCGCCTCGGGGCCGGCGGCGTTGCGGCCATCAAGGAGTGGGTCCGGCGCGGCGGGGTGCTGATCGCGCTCGGCGGCGCCGTCGAGCTGCTGGCCGATCCGGACGTCGACCTCATCGCCGCCCGGCTGGAGACCCTGGCCACCCCTACGGGCGAAAAGGCCCCGGAAGGCATCGACGGCAAGAAGGCCGCCGTCCCTGGCGCCCTGATCAAGGACGCATCCGCCTATGACGCCGCCCTGCGGCCGGTCGACAGCGGCCCGGCCTCCTCACCCGGCGTGGTGGCGAAGGCGGTGGTCGACGGCGATCACTGGCTGGGGGCCGGCGTCGCGCCGAACGTCAACATCCTGGCCGGCGGCAGCTCGATCTACACCCCGCTGCGCCTCGACCAGGGGGTCAACGTCGCCCGCTTCGCGGCCGCCGACGACCTGCTTGTGGCGGGCTATCTCTGGAAGGAAACCCGCCAGCAGCTGGCCTTCAAGCCGCTGGTCATGATCCAGGAGCTGGGCCGGGGCCAGGTCATCGCCTTCACCCAGGACCCGACCGCCCGGGGCTTCCAGCGGGGCATGGACGTCC
>Ga0164290_1001193_pt1 | contig 47235 bp, 46 predicted proteins | sample Micstemetagenome_FD_108782 | JGI IMG/M metagenome (GOLD analysis project Ga0164290, IMG submission 108782) | Contaminated culture microbial community from soil near Moab, Utah, USA - Microcoleus steenstrupii SON62 (Illumina Assembly) | ecosystem: Environmental > Terrestrial > Soil > Soil crust...
ATCATCGGCACCCTGTGGCTGGGCGTGCAGCCCGGTCTGGTGCTGGATTACACCGCCGCCTCGGTCGAGGCCCTGACTTCCGCCTATCAACTTGCGATCGGCGGGTGAGACCATGATGCCTGACCTGATCTCCGCCCTACATCTCTCGGCCGCGGAAGCGGCGCTCGCGGTCGGCGGCCTGGTGCTGCTGATGGTCGGCGCCTTCGTCGGCGAGAAGAGCGCGCGCCTCGTCTCCGTCCTGTCCGTCCTGCTGCTGCTCGCGGCCACCGCCCTGACGGTGACGGGTCCGCTGGGCCAGGCCTTCAACGGCGCCTATGTGGCCGACCCGCTGGCCGTCTACGGCAAGGCCCTGATCTTCCTGTCCAGCGCCGTGGCCATCGTGCTCGGCGACGGCTGGATGAAACGCAACCGCATCGCCCGCTTCGAATATCCGGTGCTGATCGTGCTGGCCTCGGCCGGCATGGGGATGATGGCCTCGTCGGGCGACCTGATCTCGCTCTACGTCGGCATCGAGCTGCATTCGCTGGCTCTCTATGTGCTGGCGGCCTTCCACCGCGACGACCTCAAGGCGTCGGAGGCCGGGCTGAAGTATTTCGTGCTCGGCGCCCTGTCGTCGGGCCTGCTGCTGTACGGCGCCAGCCTGATCTACGGCTTCACCGGCTCGATGCAGTTCGACGAGATCGCCGCCTATGCCGCCACCAATCCGTCGCCCGGCCTGATCTTCGGCCTGGTGTTCCTGATCTGCGGCCTAGCCTTCAAGGTCTCGGCCGCGCCGTTCCACATGTGGACGCCCGACGTCTACGAGGGCGCGCCGACGCCGGTCGTGGCCCTGTTCGCCACCGCCCCCAAGGTCGCGGCCATGGTGCTGATCGCCCGCACCCTGGAAGGCGCCTTCGCCGGCTCGCACGACCAGTGGGCCCAGGTGCTGATCCTGATCTCGCTGATCTCCTTCGCCGTGGGGGCCTTCGGCGGTCTGGTGCAGAAGGATCTGCAGCGGCTGCTGGCCTATTCCTCGATCGCCAACATCGGCTACGCCCTGCTCGGCATCGCCGTCGGCACGACGCTCGGCGTACAGGCCATGCTGCTGTTCATGACGCTCTACGTCATCGACCAGTTCGGCTTCTTCGCCCTGATCCTGTCACTGAGCCGTAACGGGCGGCCGATCCGCCGCATCCAGGACTTCGCCGGCCTGCGCAATGACCGTCCGGTGATGGCCCTGGCGCTGACCGTGCTGTCCCTGTCGGTGCTGGGCATGCCGCCGCTGGCCGGCTTCTGGGGCAAGTGGGCCGTGTTCGGCGCCGCCGCCGAAGCGGGCTACTGGGCGGTCGGCGCCGCCGGTCTGGTGGCCTCGGTCGTGGCCGGCTTCTACTATCTGCGCATCATCAAGCTGATGTGGTTCGATCCGGCGCCGGAAGGCGTCGAGGCGATCGACCGCTCGCCGATCGAGGCCAAGACCATCGCCATCGCCGCGGCCCTGTTCTCCTTCCCGCTGGTCATGGTCGCCCTGACCTGGCTGGAGCCCCTGACGCGGGCGGCGGCGGTCGGCTACGGGGCGGGCTGACGGTGGCTTCGGCCGCGCCCGTCCTGCTGCTTGACCAGACCGACTCCACCAATGCGGAGGCCCGTCGCCGGGCCGAGGCCGGCGAGACCGGGCCGCTGTGGATCACCGCGCGGCGCCAGACCGCGGGGCGGGGGCGGCGTGGCCGGGCGTGGGAAAGCGATATCGGCAACCTGTTCGGAACCCTGCTGCTGACGACCCGCAAGTCGCCGGCCGAGGCCGCCCAGATCACCTTCATCGCCGCCTTGGCGGTCGCCGATCTGCTGGACGCCTTCGCCCCGCCGTCGCTGGTGACGATCAAATGGCCCAACGATGTGATGCTCGCCGGGGACAAGGCGTCGGGCGTGCTTGTCGAGTCCGGCGCCCATCCGGCCGGCGGCCTCTGGCTGGCCGTCGGGATCGGGGTCAATCTGGCGAGCGCGCCCACCGGGACCGAGCGGCCGGCGACCTCTCTCGCCCAGCATCTGAGAGGCGATGTCGCCGCGCCGCCGACCGTGGAGGTCGCGGGGGCGCGGCTGGCCCGGGCCTTCGCCGTCTGGCTGGAGCGCTGGCAGACGCTGGGTTTCGAGCCCATCCTCGACGCCTGGACAGCGCGGACGACCGGTCTGGAGGGACCGGCGACAGCCCGGCTCGGGCATGAGACGGTCGAGGGCCGGGCCGAGGGCGTGGCTCCGGACGGAGCGCTCAGGCTGCGGCTGGCGGACGGCACGCTGCGGCTGATCTCGGCCGGCGACGTATTCTTCGGGGAGGCCGCCTGATGCTTCTGGCGATCGAGCAAGGCAACACCAACACCCTGTTCGCGGTGCATGACGGGACCGAATGGGTCGCCCAGTGGCGCACGGCCACCGAGGCCAGCCGCACGGCCGACGAATACGCCGTCTGGCTGAGCCAGTTGCTGACCATGCGCGGACTGTCGATCAGCCAGCTGGACGGCTGCATCATTTCCAGCGTCGTGCCGCAGTCGATCTTCAACCTGCGCAACCTGTCGCGGCGCTATCTGAGCGTCGAACCGCTGGTCATCGGCGAGAACGCCGAACTGGGCATGACGGCGCGGATCACCAAGCCGAGCGAGGCCGGCGCCGACCGGCTGGTCAACGCCATCGGCGCGCACCTGGTCTATCCCGGGGACCTGATCATCATCGACAGCGGCACGGCGACGACCTTCGATGTCGTGGCCGCCGACGGGGCTTTCGAGGGCGGGGTGATCGCCCCCGGCATCAACCTGTCGCTGCAGGCCCTGCACGAGGCGGCGGCCATGCTCCCGCGCATCGCCATCCAGCGGCCTGAAAAGGTGATCGGCAAGGACACGGTGTCCAACATGCAGTCCGGCGTCTTCTGGGGCTATGTCGCCCTCATCGAGGGCCTGGTGGCGCGCATCAAGGCGGAGTGGGGCAAGCCCATGACCGTCATCGGAACCGGCGGCGTCGCCTCGCTGTTCGAAGGCGCAACAGACTCAATCGACCGGTTCGATCCGGACCTGACCATCCGCGGCCTCCTCGAAATCTGGCGGCGGAACACCCACATCAAGGACGCATGAAAAAGAACACCAACGACGAACTCGTCTTCGTCCCGCTCGGCGGATCGGGCGAGATCGGGATGAACCTGAACTGCTACGGCTACGGACCCGAGGCGAATCGCCAATGGCTGGTCGTCGATGTGGGCGTGACCTTCGGCGACCTGTCGACGCCCGGCGTCGATGTGATCGTGCCCGATCCCGCCTTCCTCGATGGCGAAAACATCCGCGGCATCGTCCTGACCCATGCGCACGAGGATCATATCGGCGCGCTCGGCTGGCTGTGGCACCGCATCAAGGCGCCGATCTACGCCACGCCCTTCACCGCCTTCCTGATCCGCGAGAAGCTGCGCGAGGCCGGGATCCTCAACGATGTGAAGATCATCGAGGTCCCGCTCAGCGGAACGATCGACCTGGGCCCGTTCCAGGTGACCATGATCACCATGACGCACTCGATCGCCGAGCCGAACGCCCTGGCGATCAGGACGCCGCTGGGCACGGTCTTTCACACGGGCGACTGGAAGCTCGACCCCAGCCCCGTCATCGGCCAGCCGACCGACGTCGCCGCGATCACCAAGCTGGGCGATGAAGGCCTGCTGGCCATGGTCTGCGACTCGACCAACGTCTTCGTGGAGGGCCAGGCCGGTTCCGAACTGGACGCCCAGGCCGGGCTGATCGAGCTGATCGGCAGCCTCAAGACCGGCCGGATCGCCGTCGGCTGTTTCGCCTCGAACGTCGCTCGCATGGTCAGCGTCATCAAGGCCGCCCAGCTGGCCGGACGCCGCGTGGCCCTGGCCGGGCGATCGATGCACCGGATCACGGCGGCGGCCCGGCACGTCGGCCTGTTCAACGACAGCCAGCGCATCCTGACCGAGGAGGAGGCCCGCGTCTGGCCCGCCGACGAGATCCTGTATCTGTGCACCGGCAGTCAGGGCGAGGACCGCGCGGCCCTGTCGCGCGCGGCCCAGGGCACCCACCCGATGATCAAGCTGGGTCTGGGCGACCACTGCATCTTCTCGTCGCGGGTCATCCCCGGCAATGAGCTGGCCATCGCCGCCCTGCAGGACAAGCTCGCCGACCGCGGCGTGCGCCTCTACACCGAGAAAGACCATCCGCACGTCCACGTCTCGGGCCACCCGTGCCGGGACGAGATGAAGCAGATGTACGCCTGGGCCCGCCCGCGCATCGCCGTACCGACCCATGGCATGCGCCGGCATCTGGCCGAGCACGCCAACATGGCCAAGGACCTCGGCGTGGCCGAGACCGTAACGCCCCGCAACGGCGACATGGTGCGCCTCGCGCCGGGCCTTGCGGCCATCATCGACGAGGTCCCCCACGGCCGCCTCTATGTCGACGGCGGGCGTCTGGTCACCGAACAGGGCGAGGCCCTGCACGAGCGGCGTCACGCCTCGACCAACGGCGTGCTGATCGTCAGCTTCGCCATGGACCGGCGCGGCAAGATCGTCAGCGACATCGACGTGCGGGCGATCGGCCTGCCCGGAGACGTGGAATCGCCGCTGGGCGACGCCCTCGACGACCTGGCGGAACGCGCCGAGGCGGCGGTGATGAAGCTGAAAGGCCCTGCGCTCGAGGACGAAATGGTCATCGAACAGGCGGTCGCGCGCGCCCTCAAGAAGGCCAGCCAGCAGATCTGGGACCGTCGGCCGATCGTCGAGACCATCATTCTGAGGCTCTGACGCCCTGATCCCCGGTTCACGCCGCGAACGACGGCGAGGAACGGGGATCGGGTACAGGCCTTTGAACCGGCACGGCCCGTCCGTATAAGAAGCCGAATCCGCGCCCGCCCCAAGGACTTCCCATGCCCGACGCCCCGCCAGAGTTCCGCTACAAGCGCGTCCTGCTGAAGGTCTCGGGCGAGGTCCTGATGGGCGATCAGGCCTACGGCATCGACATGAAGACGGTCGCCACCGTCGCCGAGGCTGTGGCCCAGGTCGCGCGCGAGGGTGTCGAAATCTGCCTCGTCATCGGCGGCGGCAACATCTTCCGTGGACTGAGCAAGGCCGCCGGCGACATGGAGCGCGCCACCGCCGACTATATGGGCATGCTGGCCACTGTGATGAACGCCCTGGCCATGCAGGCGGCTCTCGAGAAGATCGGCGTCCAGACGCGGGTGCAAAGCGCCCTGACCATGAACGCCGTCGCCGAGCCCTATGTGCGTCGGCGGGCCCTGCGCCATCTCGAAAAAGGGCGGGTGGTGATCTTCGCCGCCGGCGTCGGCGCGCCGTTCTTCACCACGGACTCGGGCGCCGCCCTGCGCGCCGCGGAAATGGGCTGTGACGCCCTGCTGAAGGGCACCAGCGTCGATGGCGTCTATACCGCCGATCCCAAGAAGGACCCGACCGCGACGCGCTACGAAACCCTGACCTATCACGATGTGCTGGCGAAGGACCTGAAGGTCATGGACGCCTCGGCCATCGCCCTGATGCGCGACTCCGGCATTCCGATCGTGGTCTTCTCGATCCGCGAGCACGGCTCCCTGCGCAAGACCCTGACCGGCGAGGGCACTTTCACGGTCATAACGTCCAACGCCAAGTCAGCCTGACAAGCCATCAAATCACGAGAGAAACGACCATGGCCAAGCCTGATCTGAAGACCTACCGCGACCGGATGGACAAGGCGGTTGGCGCGCTGCGGGAAGAATTCTCCGGCCTGCGCACCGGCCGGGCCAACGCCGGCCTGCTGGATCCCGTGCAGGTCGAGGCCTACGGCTCCACGGCCCCGCTGAACTCCGTCGCCGCGATCAGCGTGCCGGAGCCGCGCCTGATCTCGGTCAACGTCTGGGACAAGAGCATGGTCGGGCCGGTCGAGAAGGCCATCCGCGCCGCGGGCCTGGGTCTGAACCCGATCGTGGACGGCCAGACCCTGCGCATCCCGGTGCCGGCCCTGACCGAGGAACGGCGCAAGGAACTGGCCAAGCTGGCCGGCAAATACGCCGAGCAGCAGAAGATCGCCGTCCGCAACGTCCGCCGCGACGCCAATGACGATCTGAAGAAGGCCGAGAAGGCCTCTGAGATCAGCCAGGACGAGCAGAAGCGCATGGAGGCCGAGGTCCAGAAGGATACGGACGCGGCCATCAAGCGCATCGACGAGACCTTGAAGGCCAAGGAAGTTGAGATCATGCAGGTTTGACGGCGCGTTTTGCCGTAGGATACGCGCCGGACATGCCCGTCGAACCCTCTGATCACCAGCCCGCCGCAGATGGGCCGCGCCATGTCGCCCTGATCATGGACGGCAACGGACGCTGGGCGCAGGCCCGCGGCCTGCCGCGGGCGATGGGCCATCGCGAGGGCGTCCAGGCGCTGAAACGGACCGTGCAGGCGGCCCCGGCGCTCGGCATCCGCTGCCTGACGGTGTTCGGCTTTTCGACAGAGAACTGGCGCCGGCCCGCCGAAGAGGTCTCCGACCTGATGGGTCTGGTCCGCTCCTATGTGGCCACTGATCTGAAGCGGCTGGAGCGCGAGGGCGTGCGGGTGCGGATTCTGGGCCGTCGCACCGGTCTGCCCGCCGACATCGCCGAGATCGTCGAGCGCGCCGAAGAGAGCACGGCGCACAACGACAAATTTCTCCTGCAGGTGGCTTTCAACTACGGCGGGCGGGCCGACATCGTCGACGCCGCGCAGCGCCACGTCGAGCGTGTGCTGGCGGGCGAGGCCGCGGGGCCGCTTGATGAGGAAACCCTGGGTCTCGGCCTTTCGACCAGCGGGGGCCCGCCGGTGGACGTCATCGTGCGCACCTCCGGCGAGCAGCGCCTGTCGAACTTCCTGCTGTGGGAGGCCGCCTACGCCGAGCTGGTCTACCAGCAGGTGTTGTGGCCGGACTACGGCCCCGAGGCGCTGGCTGATGTGGTCGAACAGTACCGCAACCGCGACCGGCGTTTCGGCGGCCTCTCGCCCGCGCCCGCCCTGGCGGCGGTCTGATGGCGGTCCGGGCCGGAGACATAGGCCTGCGGGCCGCGTCGGCCATCGTTCTGGCGCCTGCGGCGGTGCTTGGCATCTGGGCCGGCGGGCCGTGGTTCCTCGCCCTGATGCTGCTCGCCTGCGCCCTGCTGGCGGTCGAATGGGCCATGATGAGCGCCGCGACGGCCTGGCGTCTGATGGCGGGAGCGGTCGGCTTCGGCCTGTTCGCCGCGGTCATATCCGCCCATGTCGAGCAGCTCTCGCTGGCCTTGGTCATGCTGGTCTTCTGCGCCGCGGCCGCGGGCCTGTTCGCGCGCAGCCGGGGGCAGGAGGCGCTCGACGCCGCCTATGGCGTCCTCTACCTCGGCTGGCCGGCGGTGCTGTTGATCTGGCTCAGGGACGGGTCGTCGGCCAGCGGCCTCGCCTGGACCGTGTCGGCCTTCGCCATCGCCTGGGCCTCGGACATCATGGCCTATCTGGTCGGCAGTCTGGTCGGCGGGCCCAAGCTGTGGCCGCGCTTTTCTCCCAACAAGACCTGGTCCGGCTTCATCGGCGGACTGGCGGCCGGGACCGCCGCCGGCGCCCTGCTGGCGACCTGGCTGGATCTCGGCATCGGCCCGGCCTGGGGCGCGCTCCTCGGCCTCGCCGCCGCCCTGGCCACCATGGCCGGCGATCTCTGGGAGTCGGCCCTGAAGCGGCGCTACGGCGTCAAGGACGCCGGCAAGCTGATCCCCGGTCACGGCGGTCTGCTCGACCGTGTCGACGGGCTGATGTTCGCCGTTGTCGTCGTGGCCTGCGGCCGGCTGCTGTTCGTCACCTTCGGGTCCGGCGCGTGATCCGGCGCCGGGTCACGGTTCTGGGCTCCACAGGGTCGGTCGGAAGCTCGACCCTGGAACTGATGGAGCAGGCCGAGGCCGGCGGAACCGGCGCTTTCGAGGTCGAGGCCCTGACCGGCGGCGCCAATATCGCCCGGCTGGTCGAGCAGGCGCGGCGCTGGAAACCGAAGCTGGCGGTCACCGCGGATCCGGCCCGTCTCGGGGAATTGCGCAACGCCCTGGCCGGAACCGGGGTCGAGGCGGCCGCGGGGGAGGGGGCTCTCATCGAGGCCGCGGTCCGGCCGGCCGACTGGATCATGGCGGCCATCGTGGGCGCGGCGGGCCTGCGCTCGGCGTGGGCGGCGGCCGAGACCGGCGCCACCCTGGCCCTGGCCAACAAGGAAAGTCTGGTCTGCTGCGGTCCGGCCCTGATCGAACGGGTGCGCCGCTCGGGCGGCCGGCTGATCCCGGTCGATTCGGAGCATTCGGCGATCTTTCAGGTGTTTCCCCACGAGGCGCCGCATCAGGTCCGGAAACTGGTCCTGACCGCCTCAGGCGGGCCGTTCCGCACCACGCCGCGGGAGGCCATGGCCGCAATCACCCCGGAACAGGCCGTGGCCCACCCCAATTGGAGCATGGGCGCCAAGATCTCGGTCGACAGCGCCACCATGGCCAACAAGGGCCTCGAACTGATCGAGGCCGCCTGGCTGTTCGACATGGCCGCCGACCGCATCGACATCGTGGTGCATCCGGAATCGATCATCCACAGCATGGTCGAATATATCGACGGCTCGACCCTGGCCCAGCTGGGTCCGCCCGACATGAAGACCCCGATCGCCTGCGCCCTGGCCTGGCCGGAGCGGATCGCGTGGCCGGCGCCGAAACTGGATCTCGCCGCTCTGGGCCGGCTGACGTTCGAAGCGCCGGACGAGACCCGGTTCCCGGCCCTGAAACTGGCGCGTGAAGCCTTGCAGGCGGGCGGTTCGGCCCCGATCGTGTTCAACGCGGCCAACGAGGTCGCGGCCCTCGCATTTCTTGACCGTCGTCTGGCCTTTCTCAATATTGCCGCAGTCGTCGCCGACACCTTGTCCCGCGTGACGACGTCGGGGGTGGATTCCGGTTCCCGCAACGCCTGCGATGCGGCCCTGGCCGTGGATCAGCAGGCGCGGCGAGAGGCGGAATCGATCGTCCGGGGTCTGGCCGCGGCGGCCTGAACGGCGGAGGATTTCAAATCGGCATGACGGGCTTTCTGGGCCAGGCGCTGCTCTACATCGTCCCGTTCCTGCTGGTGCTGACGTTCATCGTCACCATCCACGAACTGGGCCATTTCCTTGTCGCGCGCGCTTTTGGCGTGAAGGTCGACCGGTTCTCGGTCGGATTCGGCAAGACCGTCGTCAGCCGCGTCGACCGGCAGGGGACGGAATGGCGCCTCGCCTGGCTGCCGCTGGGCGGCTATGTCAAATTTTCCGGCGATCTCGATCCGTCCAGCGTGCCGGACCAGGCGGGCCTCGCTGAACTGCGCCAGCGGGTGATCGCCGAAAAGGGCGCCGGCGCCGAGCGCGACTATTTCCACTTCAAACCGATCTGGCAGCGCGCCCTGATCGTGGCGGCGGGGCCGGCGGCGAACTTCGTCCTGGCCATGGTGCTGTTCACCATCCTGTTCAGCGTCATCGGTGAGCAGGTCGTGGCGCCGCGGGTCGCCGGGGCGGTTCCCGACAGCCCGGCGGCCAGCGCCGGGTTCCAGCCGCGCGACCTGATCACCGAGGTGAACGGCCGGCCTGTCGCAGACGGCCGGGAGGTGACCCAGGTGGTTCTCATGAGCGCCGGCGACCCGATCCGCTTCACCGTGGACCGGGGCGGGCGCGAAATCTTCCTGACGGCGACGCCCGAGCGGCAACTGGTCGATGACCAGATCGCCGGTCGGGTCAGGCTGGCCCGAATCGGTCTCGAGATGCGTCCCTTGCCCGGAGACCTCGGATTCCGCCGACTCAACCCCGTCGAGGCCTTCGGCAAGGGGATCGAGACGATCGGCAGCACCGTGTCCACGACGGCGACCTATATCGGCCGAATCTTCATCGGCAAGGAATCGGGCGATCTGCTCAACGGCCCGATCGGCATCGCCAAGGCCGCCGGCGGCGTGACCCAGCAGGCCGTGGCCGCCAATCCGGATCCCGGCTGGATGGCCGCCAACCTCGCCCTGACCTTTCTCAGCTTCGCCGCCCTGGTTTCGATCGGGATCGGTATTGTAAACCTGCTGCCGATTCCGGTCCTCGACGGGGGCCACCTGTTGTTCTACGGCTATGAAGCTGTTGCGCGCAGGCCAGTCCCCGCTCGCGTTCAGGAGGTCGGATATCGCGTTGGCCTTGCTTTGCTGGCGGGATTGATGTTGTTCGCGACCTGGAACGACCTGCAGAAGCTCAGCCTGTTCAAATTCCTCGGCGGGCTCGCCTGATGAGCCGACGCCAGCCCCCGATGGTTTCCCGCATGATCCGACAAGACGCGTCCGCCCTTCGTTTCGCCCGTGGCCTGAGCCCGAGCCTGCTGGCCCTTGCGGTCGCGGCCGGCCTCTGTGGTCCGGCCCTGGCCCAGACGGCTCCGGCGCCCGAACCGGCGCAGCCCGCGCCCACGGTCGAGATGGCCCCGGCCCAGCAGACTCCGCCGGCGGTCGAGGCCGAGCGTCTGGTCGTCAATCGCATCCTGGTGCGTGGCAACCAGCGGATCGACCAGACCACCATCCTGTCCTATCTGCCGATCCAGCCGGGCGACACCGTCGACGCGGCGACCCTCGATCTCGCGGTCCGGACTCTCGATCGCACCCGTCTGTTCGCCGACATCCAGCTGGGCGTTCAGCCCAATGGCGATCTGATCATCGAGATCGTCGAGAACCCGATCATCAACCAGGTGGTGTTCGAGGGAAACAGCGCGATCAATGAGGAGAAGCTGCGCGAGGAGGTGACGCTTCGTCCCCGCGGCATCTACACCCGCGCCCGGGTCCAGGAGGACGTGGGCAAGATCGTCGAACTGTATCGCCTGTCGGGCCGCATCTCGGCCACCGTCACCCCCAAGCTGGTCCAGCTGGACCAGAACCGCGTCGACGTGGTCTTCGAGATCGACGAGGGCCCGGAAACCGGCGTGCGAGCCATCACCTTCCTCGGCAACACCGCCTTCTCGGACAGCGATCTGCAGGAGGTCATGGTCACCAAGCAGTCGCGCTGGTGGCAGTTCTTCAGCTCGAACGACAACTACGACCCCAACCGCCTCGACTACGACCGGGAACAGCTGCGGAAATTCTACACCAACCGCGGCTATTACGATTTCCGGGTGCTGTCGGCGATCGCGGAATTGGCGCCCGACGACAGCGCCTTCGGCATCACCATCACCCTCGACGAGGGCGACCGCTATAATTTCGGCACGGTCGACGTGGTCACCGAGAACGACCGGTTGAACCCGGACTTCCTCAAGCTGCTTCTGCCGATCCGCACCGGCGATCTCTACGAGAGCGACAAGATCGAGGCGGCTGTCGACGCCCTGACCTTCGCGGCCGGGTCCGCGGGCTACGCCTTCGTCGAGATCGACCCGACCTACCGGGCCAATCCCGAGACCGACACCGTCGACGTCACCTTCAATGTCCGCGAGGGCCAGCGGGTCTACGTCGACCGGATCAATGTGATCGGCAACACGCGCACCCTCGACAACGTCATCCGCCGCGAGATGATGCTGACGGAAGGGGACGCGTTCAACCGCACCCTGCTGGAGCGGTCGCGCAACAACCTCCGCGCCCTGGGATTCTTCAAGGAGGTCACGGTCGAGGAGGGGCGTGGATCCGCGCCTGACCGGTCGGTCGTGAACGTCACCGTGCAAGAGCAGCCCACCGGCGAGCTTTCCGTCGGAGCCGGCTTCAGTTCGGTCGATTCCTTCGTGGTCAACCTCGGCGTCACCGAACGGAACTTCCGCGGGCGGGGCCAGAATGTGGTCGCCCGGGTTGAGTGGGGGTCGCTGCGCCAGCAGATCGACTTCCGGTTCACCGAGCCGAAATTCCTCGGCCGCGACCTTCGCGCGGGCTTCGACGCCTTCCATTCACGTTACGATCTCAGCGAGTACTCGTCGTACGATTACCGCTCCACGGGCGGCGGCGTGCGTCTGTCCTATCCGCTGAACGCCTACACCCTGTTCAGCGCCCGCTACTTCCTCAAGGCGGATGAGATCATCGTCCCGACGAATTTCTGCAGCGGCGTCGGGCAGGGTTCGAACGCCCTGTGCGACCAGGTCGGCTCCTTCATCAACTCGTCGGCGGGCTACACCCTGTTCGTCGACCGGCGGAACGACCCCATTCGTCCGACCCGCGGCTGGACGGGCCGTCTGATCCAGGACTTCGCCGGCATCGGCGGCGACGTGAACTATGTGAAGACCGAGGCCGAGGTCTCGGCCTATTGGGGCATCTCGCCCAACTGGGTGGTCAGCACCTCGGCGACCACCGGCTATGTGTCCGGCTGGGGCGGCGATCCGATCCGGATCAATGACCGCTTCTTCAAGGGCGGCAACAGCTTCCGCGGCTTCGAGACCGCCGGCCTCGGCCCGCGGGATCTCCTGACAACGGACTCGCTCGGCGGGAATTTCTACGCCATTGGCACGCTGGAGCTTACGGTCCCGAACGGCCTGCCGGAGGAGTATGGCATCCGCACCTCGCTGTTCACCGACGTGGGCACTGTCGGGATGCTGGATGATCGCTACACCATCAACCCGGACGGGACGCCCAGTTCGCGCATCGTCGACGACCTGGAGCTGCGGGCGTCCGCCGGCGTCAGCATCCACTGGCGCTCGCCCATGGGGCCCATCCGCTTCGACCTCAGTCACATTCTCGGCAGCGAAGACTACGACAAGACCGAAACCTTCCGCTTCTCGACCTCAACGCAGTTCTAACATTCGGGCGATCCGCCCGATCAAAGGCAGTACAATGAAAACCCTCGCTTTCGGCGCCTTCGCCGTCGCCATGCTGGCCGGATCGGCCGCGGCCGCCCAGGCCCAGAATTTCGGCCCCGCCATCCCCGGCGTCTGCATCTACCACCACGACCGCCTGATGGCCCAGTCGACCGCCGGCCAGTCGCTGATCGCCGGCCTGCAGCGCCTGCAACAGGAAGTTCAGACCGAACTCAGCCCGTACGAGCAGTTCATCTCGTCCGAAAGCCAGGCCCTGCAGCAAGGCCAGGCCTCCATCCCGCAGGACCAGCTGGCCCAGCGGGCCCAGGCCCTCGAAGGCCGCTATCGTGAGTTCGAGACCCTGCGTCAGACCCGCACCGGCGAGCTGCGCTACACCCTGGCCTATCAGCAGCAACAGATCGGGCAGGCGACCGATCCGATCCTCCAGGCGCTCTACACCGAGCGGGGCTGTGGAATTCTGCTGAGCGCCGACTCCGTGTTGCGCGCCAACCCGCAGATGGACCTGACCGAGACCGCGATCCAGCGCCTCAACGCGGCCATGCCGTCGCTGCCGGCCTTCTCGCGCATGGCGGTTCCGGCCCAACCGGCCCAGTAGTATGGGCCGCGGCCCCGATGCCCGGTTCTTCGAGCAACTGCCGGCCCTGACGGTCGGCGACCTCGCGGGCCGGATCGGCGGCGAAGTCCTGCGCGGCGGGGACCGCATGGTCTCCGCCGTCGCGCCCCTGGCGACCGGCGACGCCGACTCCGTCGCTTTCCTCGGCGACCGCCGCTTCCTCCCGGTTCTGACCGGAACGGCCGCCGGCTGCGTCATCGTTCCCGCGTCGGCGATCGAGGCTGTTCCGGCCGGCCCGGCCGTCATCGTCTCCGGGGAGGCCCAGGCGTCGTGGGCGCGGGCGTCTCTCCTGTTTCATCGTCCGATAGACCTGTCCGTGCCGGCGGCGGCCGAAGAGGTCGTCGAGGACGGCTCCGTCGTCCTTGAGCCCGGCGTGGTGCTGGGCAAGGGCGCGCGTATCGGCCGCGGCAGCCGGATCGGCGCCAACACCGTCGTCGGCCCGGGCGTCCAGATAGGCCGGGACTGCTCGATCGGCTCCAACGTCACCCTTGGTTTCGCGCTCTTGGGCGATCGCGTGCGCATTCTGTCCGGGGCGCGGATCGGGGAGCCGGGCTTCGGCGCCGCCGGTTCGCGCGCCGGTCCGATCGACGTTCCCCAGCTGGGCCGGGTCATCCTGCAGGACGGGGTCAGCGTCGGCGCCAACACCTGCATTGACCGGGGCGCCTATGACGACACGGTGGTGGGCGAGAACACCAAGATCGATAATCTCTGCATGATCGGCCACAATTGCGTGATCGGCCGCAACTGTCTGATGGCCGCCCACACCGGCCTGTCGGGCTCGGTGACGATCGGCGACGGCGTCATGTTCGGCGGTCAGGCCGGCGTAGGCGACCATCTGACGGTCGGCGACGGGGCCCGCGTCGCCGCCGGCGCCGGGGTGCTTCAGAACGTCCCCCCGGGCGAAACCTGGTCGGGCTACCCGGCGAAACCGCTGCGCCAGTCCTTGCGTGAAGCGATCTGGCTCGCCAAACAGGCGTCCGGAAAGGCACGCGCAGGGAAGGCCGGGAATGAGTGATCAAGCAGCCGCCGGGGTATCGATCGACTACGCGGAGGTGATGCGCCGCCTGCCGCACCGCTATCCCTTCCTCCTTGTCGACCGGGCGGAGGATTTCGTAGCGGGGACCTCGATCACCGGCATCAAGAACGTCAGCCACAACGAGCCCTATTTTCCCGGGCATTTCCCCATCGATCCGGTGATGCCGGGGGTGATGATCGTCGAGGCCATGGCCCAGACGGGCGCGCTGCTGATGTCCAAGACCCTCGACGTCGCGGTCGAAGGCAAGATCATCATGTTCATGTCGATCGACGGCGTCCGTTTCCGAAAGCCGGCGCGGCCAGGCGACCAGCTGCACATGAAGGTCGTGGTGACGAGGCAGCGCGGGGACATCTTCAAATTCCGGGGCGAGACCTTCATCAACGGCAAGCTGGCCGCCGAGGCGGACTTCGCCGCCATGGTGGTCACCGTGGACGAACCGGTCGTTCCGTGAGCCTGCACCCCACCGCCATCGTCGACGCCGGCGCCCGACTGGCGGAGGGAGTCGAGGTCGGTCCATGGTGCGTCGTCGGACCCGGCGTCGTCCTTGGCGAGCACGTCCGGCTGGTCAGTCATGTCGTGATCCAGCAGGATACGACCGTCGGGGCCCGCACCGTCATCCACCCCTTCGCCGTCATCGGCGGCGATCCGCAGCACGGCGGCTACCGCGGCGAGACGGTCACGCTCGAGATCGGCGCCGACAACCTGATCCGCGAGCACTGCACCTTCAACCGCGGCACGCCGCAGGGGGCGGGCGTGACGCGGGTCGGCTCCAACGGCCTGTTCATGACCGGGGCGCACGTCGGCCACGACTGCGTGGTCGGCGACAATGTGGTCATGGCCAACAACGCCACCCTGGGCGGGCATGCCCGAATCGGCGACCGGGTCTTTCTCGGCGGTCTGGCCGCGGTCCACCAGAACGGCCGGGTGGGGCAGGGGGCCATCGTCGGCGGTCTGGCGGCGGTGACCCGCGACGTCATCCCCTACGGCTCGGCCTGGGGCAATCACGCGCGCCTGCACGGGCTCAACCTGATCGGGCTGAAGCGGAAGGGGTATGGCAAGGACGCCATCCGGCGACTGCTGACCGCTTACCGAGACCTGTTCGAGGGCCAGGGGACCTTCGCCGACCGGGTCGATGCGGCGGCGGCGGACTATGCCGATCTGCCCGAGATCATGGAGATCGTCGCCTTCATCCGTGAGGACGGCAAACGTCCGCTTTGCCTGCCGGGCGAATGAGCAAGCTGGGCCTGATCGCGGGAGGCGGCGCCCTGCCGTTGTCGGTGGCCGCCCGCTGCGAGGCCGAGGGGCGGCCGGTGTTCGTCGTGCGGCTGGTCGGGTTCGCCGATCCTCATCTGGTCCGCTATCCGGGGGTCGACGCGGGCATGGCCGAGATCGGCCGGATCCTCTCGGCCCTGAAGAAGGCGGGTTGTGACGCCGTCTGTTTCGCCGGCACCGTCAGCCGTCCTGACTTCAAGGCGCTGAAACCCGACTTCAAGGGCATGACCCTGATGCCCGGCATCATCGCCGAGGCCGCGAAAGGCGACGACGCCTTGCTGCGCAAGATCCTGTCGATCTTCGAGGGCGAAGGCTACGCCATCGAGGGGGCTGACGACATCCTCGGCGGCGAAACCCTGCCGGCCGGTGCTCTGGGGCGGCTCAGCCCGACTCCGGAGCAGCTTCAGGACTTGAAGAAAGCGCTCCATGTAGCGGAAAAGGCAGGTGAACTCGATATCGGGCAGGGTGCGGTCGTGTGCGACGGTCTGGTGCTGGCTGTCGAGGCGCAGGAGGGCACCGACGCCATGCTCGCCCGGGTCGCCGGGCTTCCCGCCGATCTGCGCGGCTCAGCCGGCGGCCGCAAGGGCGCGCTGGGCAAGGCGCCCAAGCCGATCCAGGACCTTCGGGTCGATATGCCGGTGATGGGCTCCCGCACCGTCGAACTCGCGGCCGCCGCCGGGCTGGCCGGGGTGGGCGGCGTGGCCGGCAAGCTGATCCTGATCGACCACGCGGCCATCATCGAGGCTGCCGACCGGCTCGGCCTGTTCGTCTGGGGCGAGACGCGGTGAGCCGGCCGCTGAAGGTCATGCTGGTCGCGGCCGAAGCCTCCGGCGACGCCCTTGGCGCCGGCCTGGCGCGCGCGCTCAGGACACGACTGGGAGACGATGTGGTCTTCGTGGGAGTCGGCGGCCCGAAGATGGCCGAGGCCGGAATCGCCAGCGCGTTCGACATCACCGACCTCTCGGTGCTGGGCTGGCTGGAAGGCCTCAAGGCCTATGGGGTGGTCAAGCGGCGCGTCGCCGATACAGCGGAACTGGCGGTCGCCGAACGGCCTGACGCCGTGGTCCTCATCGACAGCTGGGGCTTCACCATCCGGGTCGCCAAGGCCATCCGCGCCGCCCTGCCGGACACGCCCCTGATCAAATACGTCGGACCTCAGGTCTGGGCCTCGCGCCCGGGCCGGGCGAAGGTGCTGGCCGGCGCGGTCGACCATCTGCTCGCCCTGTACGCCTTCGACGCCCCGTGGTTCGAGCGCGAGGGTCTGCCGACCACGGTCGTGGGTTCGCAGGCCCTGCATATCGACATGAGCGGGGCTGACCCCGGCGCCTTCCGGGCTGCGCGCGGCATCGCCGCCGGCGCCCCCTTGCTGCTGGTGTTGCCGGGCAGCCGTCCGTCCGAGATCCGCCTGATGACCCCGGTCTATGAGGCGACCGTCGCTCGTCTGAAGAAGGCCGACCCTGCGCTGGAGGTCGCCGTCGTGGCGGCCGGCGCCGTGGCAGACCGCGTCGCCGCCGAGGTCGCGACCTGGCCGTTCCGCGCGCATCTGGTCCCGGAGTCGGAAAAGTACTCCGCCATGAAGGCCGCCGCCGTGGCCCTGGCGACCAGCGGCACGGTCTCGAGCGAACTGGCGCTGGCGGGCGTGCCCATGGTCATAGCCTACCGCTTCCAGCCGCTCAGCTATGCGGTCATGAAGCCGTTCTTCACCGGCAGATACGCCACGCTGTTCAACCACGCGGCCGATGAGGAGATCGCGAAGGAACTGATCCAGACCGACGCCACTCCCGAGAAGCTGGCGACCGAGGTCGGACGCCTGCTGTCCGATCCGGCCGCCCGGGCGGATCAGGCGGCCCGCCAGACCGCGGCGCTTGATCTGATGGGCCGGGGCGGACGCGACCCGTCCGAGATCGCGGCTGAAGCGGTGCTGCGGGTGATTGCGGCGAGGGCGGCGAGATAGCGCCGGCGGCGCGGTTCCTGCCGCGCCGCGAGGCGAGCCGTCGTTTCAGGCGTTAACCCTCTGGACCTTAATCCCAATCCGGTGAAAGTTTGCCGCGTTGGGGGTGGCGACATGGTTGACCGGCTGACGGTTCGAGAGGTGAGTTGTCTGCGGCTGCTGGAGGGCGGTCGCAAGAACAAGGAGATCGCCACCGAACTGGGCGTCGCCGAACGAACGGTGAGCAACACCCTGCAGTCGGCCTACCGCAAGCTCGGGGTGGGGCGCCGGCAGGACGCCGTGGCCGAGTTCAGGCGAAATTGGTCAGAAACCGGTCATCGTTTGAGTATGTCGCCCGCGATCGAAACCGGGTCTTCTGACGGTGTTTCCGGTCCTGGATCGCGACCGCCCCTGTTCTACCGTCCCACGCCGCCGGGGCTCGTCAATACGAGCGTCATCATCGCGGTGTTTGCGGTGATCGGCGTCTTCGCTGTCCTGGCCCTGGTGACCTCCCGGGCTTTCCACGGCCTGGGCTGAACCGACCTGAACCTGTTGTGGGGTCCCGCCCCGGCGGAGGAGCGCAGAGCTATGTCCGATCGCAACGAACTCGGCCGTCAGATGGCCGAAAAACTGCAGGCCGCTGAGCGGGCCCTTGATGTCGCCCTTGCCGAGATCGGCGACCTGTCGGCGCTGATGACGAGGGGTCGCATGGACCACGGCATCGCCGCGGTCGTCGGCCAGGAAGCGCTTGAGCATGTCGCGGAATGCGGCGCTTCACTGACCCGCGGACGCCGCTCCCTGGTGGAGGGACACAAGCAGCTGGCCCGCGACGCTCGTCTCATGCGGATCGCCTGGACGACGCTCGGCGGGCCCTCCGAGACCAAACCCGCCGAGGACGGGCCGCGGCAGCCGGTTGGTCGTCTCCGTCAGGTCGCTTGAACGACCGTCGCAAAGCACTGATCCTCGGAGGATGAACATTGCCGACCTCCTGGCCCTTCCCGGCACGCCCGTGCAGCAGGTCTTCTGGCTTGCGACGCTCGTGGTCTCGGCCATCGGCCTCGCCTTCGGGGATCGTTCGGTTCGCGCCGGCGTCGGCCTGGTGCTCGCGAACTTCGTTCTCACGGGTTTCGTCGACCACTGGGTCTGGCTCACGGTGCGGGCGGCGGTGGCCCTGCTCGACGGCGCCCTGTTCGGCCTGCTCGTCCTGCTGGCCTGGCGCAGCCGGCGCTGGTGGGCGCACGCGGCCGCAGCCTTCGCCCTGCTCGGCTTCTTTGCGCATTTCATCGCCCTCGTCGACCAGAGCATCTGGTGGCGGGCCTATGTCGGTCTGCGCTGGATCTTCAGCGCCGCCGTGGTGGTCGCCCTGCTGGCCGGGGTCGCGGAGACGCCCTTCGCGCGCGCCTACGAGCGCTGGGCCGGGCGCAACCCGGCCCCTTAGCCGCGCGACCATCGTCCACGGAACGGACCCATCCACCTACGAGGGAGGCTTCCATGGCGCACGCCTGGACCTATGAGACCGCGTCATCCTTCTGGAACCGCAGCCGGCAGGACCCCGAGGGGGCGTGGGACACCTATGTCTCCGCCGAGCGCTTCCTGCTCGACCACCGGCCCCGCACCCCCGGCGAGGCGGCCCAGATCCTGGCGGTTCTGGTCGAGCAGGGCGGAGACCGTCGAACCGACGGCCGCGATGTCGAGGCCGTGGCGCGCGTCCGCCGCTACCTGCATCAACTGGACCGCTATGAGGCCGAGCAGGCGACCCCCGCCGCGATGGCGGTCGCCTGAGCGGTCAGCCCGGCGCTAGCCTCGCGACTGGATCGGAACGAAATCGCGTTCGGTCGGGCCGGTGTAGAGCTGGCGCGGGCGGCCGATCTTCTGGGTCGGGTCGCCGATCATCTCCTGCCACTGGGCGATCCAGCCGACCGTTCGGGCCAGCGAGAACAGCACGGTGAACATCGAGGTCGGGAAGCCCATCGCGGACAGGGTGATGCCCGAATAGAAGTCGACGTTCGGGAACAGCTTGCGCTCGATGAAATATTCGTCGTTCAGCGCCACCCGCTCCAGTTCGCGCGCCACCTGCAGCAGCGGATCGTTGGGATCGCCGACCGCCTCCAGCACCTCGTGGGCGCTTTCCTGCATCACCTTGGCGCGCGGATCGTAGTTCTTGTAGACCCGGTGGCCGAAGCCCATCAGCTTGTATTTCTTGGCCTTCACGCCCTCGATGAACTCCGGGATCTTCTCCGGGGTGCCGATCTCCTTGAGCATGTTCAGCGCCTCTTCATTGGCCCCCCCGTGGCTCGGACCCCACAGGCAGGCGATGCCGGCGGCGATACAGGCGAACGGATTGGCGCCCGACGAACCGGCCAGGCGGACGGTCGAGGTCGAGGCGTTCTGCTCATGGTCGGCGTGCAGGATGAAGATGCGGTCCATGGCCCTGGCCAGCACCGGATTGACCTCATAGTCCTCTGCCGGAACCGCGAAACACATGCGCAGGAAGTTTTCGGAATAGCTCAGGTCGTTGCGCGGCGACACGAACGGCTGGCCGATGTGATATTTGTACGCTCGAGCCGCGATCGTCGGCATCTTGGCGATCAGCCGGATGGCCGAGATGTTCCGCTGCACCGGGTCATGGATGTCCAGGCTGTCGTGATAGAAGGCCGACAGCGCCCCGACCGTGCCGACCATGATCGCCATCGGGTGGGCGTCGCGGCGGAAGCCCTCGAAGAAGCGGTCGAACTGCGAGTGCAGCATGGTGTGCATGGTGATGTTGCGCTCGAAGGCCTCATATTCCGAAGCGGTCGGCAGCTCGCCGTGCAGCAGCAGGTGGCAGACCTCGACGAAGTTCGACTGCGAGGCCAGCTGGTCGATCGGATAGCCCCGATGCAGCAACACCCCCTTGTCGCCGTCGATGAAGGTCAGGGCGCTTTCGCACGCCGCTGTCGAGGTGAAGCCGGGATCGTAGGTGAAGGCGTCGGTGGCGCCGTACAGCTTGCGGATGTCGATCACGTCGGGGCCGGTCGAGCCCGCCAGCACCGGCAATTCCACGGTCTTGTCGCCGTAGGTGAGGGTGGCCGAGCCGGCAGGTTTGGCGAGTTCAGTCATGGAAGCCCCTTGGTCAGACGGCGGCCCCGCGCGAGGGAGGCGGCAGGTCGCGTTTCGGTATGGAAGTCAGATAGTCTGTTGCAGCGCATCATTCAAACGGCCGAGGCTTTCTTCCCGCCCCAGGGCCGCCAGAGTCCTGGCGATGTCCGGCGAGGCCGAGCCTCCGGTGAGCGCCGCGCGCGCCGCGGGACCGATCTTGCCGAAGCCGACGCCTTCCTCTTCGGCGAAGGTCTTGAGCTCGGCTTCCAGAGCGAACACGTCCCAGCTTTCGAACAGCGCCAACCGGTCGCGCAACCGACCGATCCGCTCGCCTGACTCGCCGGCCAGCAACGCCTGTCCCTTGTCCTCGATCGCAATGGGCCGGGCCTTCAGCACGAAGGCGGTCTGGTCGGCCAGTTCGAGCGTGGTCTTCGCCCGGTCCTTCACAAACGGCATGGCCTGCAGCAGCCGCGCCTCGTCATCGGGACCCAGGGCGTGGCCGCGCGTCAGGTGCACATCCAGCGTCAGCTTGGCCAGCCGGTCGTCGTCGGCCAGCCGCATCCAGTGAGCGTTGACGTGGGCCAGCTTGTCGAAGTCCAGCCGGGCCGGCGCCTTGCCGACGCCCGTCAGGTCGAACCACGCCGTCGCCTGGGCGTCCGAGAACAGTTCCTCGTCGCCGTGCGCCCAGCCCAGCCGGGTCAGATAGTTGCGCATGGCCTCGGGCAGATAGCCCATCTCGGCGTACTCATGCACCGCCTGGGCCCCGTGTCGCTTGGACAGCTTGGCGCCATCCGGACCGTGGATCAGCGGGATGTGGGCGAAGGCCGGCCGTGGCCAGCCGAGGGCGTCGTAGATCAGGCTCTGGCGGGCAGCGTTGTTCAGGTGGTCGTCACCGCGGATGACATGGGTCACGCCCATGTCGTGGTCGTCGACCACCACGGCCAGATTGTAGGTCGGCGCCCCGTCCGAGCGCAGGATCACCAGATCGTCCAGCGAGGCCGAGTCCCAGCGCACCGCGCCTTGGACCGCGTCCTCGACCAGAACGGGGGCCTGTCCGGGGCGGCGGAAGCGCACCGTGTGCGGCTTCGACAGGTCGTCCACGGTCGGCTCGCGGTCGCGCCACGGCGACTCGAAGGTGCGGCCCTCGGCCTTGGCCGCGTCGCGCAGGGCTCCGGTCTCTTCAGCGGTCAGGAAATCGCGGTAGGCGTGGCCCGACTCCAGCAGGATATTCGCCACTTCGCGGTGCCGTTCGGCGCGGGCGTGCTGGAACACCGGCTCGTCGTCCGCGAACAGGCCCAGCCAGCTCAGTCCGTCGAAGATGGCCTTCACCGCCGCCTCGGTGGACCGCTCGCGGTCCGTATCCTCGACCCGTACGAGGAACTTCCCGTTGCGTCCCCTGGCGTACAGGTAGTTGAATAACGCCGTTCTGGCTCCGCCGATGTGCAGGTAGCCGGTCGGGGAGGGGGCGAAGCGGGTGACGACTTCAGACGTGGAAGCGGGCGGGGAGGTCATGGCGGGCGTTATACCGCCCGCGCCGCCGATGCACAGTCTCCGCACACGCCTCGCCGGCTTTCTCCGCGCGCAGCTTGTCGCCCAGGCCCTGCGCTGGCGGCTGTGGGCCCCCGTGGCCATGGGCGGAGGCTGCGCGGTCTATTTCGCGCTGAAGACGGAGCCGCCGGCCTGGCCGCTGCTGGCCGGCGCCGTCCTGACCGCCGCCGCCTGGCTCGGCGCACGGCGCCTCGGCCTGGCCCGCCTCTGGACGCTGTCGTTGATGCTTCTGGCCTGTTTCGCCCTCGGCCTCGCCGTGGCCAAGCTGCGCACCGATGCTGTCGCGGCTCCGATCGCGCCCGTCCTGTCCGAACCGACCGTGGTCGAGGGCTGGGTCATGGACGTTGACAGCCCCGGCGCGGCGGGGCCGCGGGTGATCATCGCTCCGGTGCGGATCCGCGGCCTGTCGCCCGGGCAGACGCCGGAGCGCCTCCGGGCCACGGTCCGGGGGGCGGCGCCGGAGCCCGGCGAGGCGGTGCGGCTGTTCGCCATCCTCAATCCGCCGCCGGCCCCGGCCAGCCCCGGCGCCTACGACTTCGGCCGCAATGCGTATTTCCAGTCGATGGGCGGCGTCGCCTTCGGGCTCGGCGAGACGCGTCCCGCCACCCTGCCCAGGCCGTCGTGGGAGCTCCGGGCCGCCATGTGGGTCAATGGCGTCCGCTACGACCTGGCCAAGCGGATCGTGGCGCGGCAGGGCGAGCGGGCGGGCGGAATCGCGGCGGCCATGACCACCGGCCACGAGGCCTGGCTCGATCCCGACGAGGTCGAGGTGATGCGGAACTCCGGCCTCGCCCATATCCTGTCGATCTCCGGCCTGCACATGGCCGTGGTGGGCGGCTTCGTCTTCTTCCTCGTCCGCCTGCTGGTCGCGGCCTGGCCGTGGCTGGCCCTGCGCGTCCCGGGCAAGAAGGTGGCGGCCTGGGCCGGTCTGCTGGCGGTCGGCGGCTACCTGATCGTCTCCGGGCATCCACCGCCCGCGGAGCGGGCCGCGATCACCGCCTCGATCGCCTTCATCGCCGTCCTGCTGGATCGCCAGGCCATCACCATGCACGCCCTCGCCGTCGCCGCCTTCGCCGTGCTGTTGCTGCAGCCGGAGGCCATCGTCACCCCGGGCTTCCAGATGTCCTTCGCGGCGACGGCGGCGTTGGTGGCGCTGTTCGAGGCCTGGCCGCGGCGGCCCCGCGAGATTTCGACGCCCCTGCCCATCCTGCTGGTTCAGCGAGCCGGGGCGTGGGTGGGCGTGGCCGTTCTGGCCAGCCTGGTGGCCGGGGCCGCGACCGGACCCTTCGCCATGCAGCATTTCAACCGCACCGCCATGTACGGCCTGCTCGCCAACCTGGCGACAGCGCCGGTGGCGGATTTCCTGATCATGCCCGCCCTTGCCCTCGGAGCCCTGCTGGAGCCGCTCGGCCTGGGCGCGCCCTTCCTGTGGCTGGCGGCGAAGGGGATCGAGGCGATGCTGGCCATCGGGACCTGGACGGCCGGCCTGCCGGGCGCGGTGCGGACCATCGCCAGCGCCCCAGGCTATGTCCTGCCGGTCGCCTTTCTCGGCGTGCTGTTCTGCTGTCTGTGGCGGGGGCCGCTGCGCTGGCTCGGCCTGCCGTTCGCCGCCGCGGTGATGCTGTGGCCGCGCACGCCGACACCGGATCTGTGGATCGGCGACGGCGGGACCCAGGCGGCATGGGTCGAGACGGGGGAGGCCGTCGTGGCCCGGCCCGGCGTGCGCCAGTTCGCCGTCGATGTCTGGTCACGGCGGCGAGGAGTGACGGCGGTCGAACGGCCGGACGAAGGCTGGACCTGCACCCGGTTTTCCTGTGCGCCGGCGGCTGGAGCCGGCCCGATCGCGCTATGGTGGGGCCGGCGCGCGCCCTCGGCGGAACAGATCGACGCCCTGTGCCGCTCCGCGCCCGTCGTCAGCGTCCGCGCGCCCCTCGCTGACCTGCCCCTGTCATGCGACGGGCGGCTGGTGCTCGACGGCGTGGACTACGCCCGCGGCGGGGCGGTCGAGCTGTGGCGCGTGGGACCGCCGGCGGACAATCGCTGGCGCGCCGTCTGGTCGGCCCAGGTCCGCGGCGACCGGCCGTGGTCCCGGATGACGGCCTCGCCGTCTCCGGGATGACAAGGAGCCGATGCGCACGTCTGGTCATCCCGGCCGAACCCCGGCGAAGGCCGGGGGAAGAGCCGGGACGGACGTCAGTGATAGCGGCGGATGAGTCCGACCAGCTTGCCCTGCACCTCGACCTGGTCCGGTCCGAAGATTCGGGTCTCATAGTTGCGGTTGGCGGGCTCCAGCGCGATCGAGGCGCCCTTCTTCCTCAGACGCTTGAGGGTGGCTTCCTCGCCCTCGACCAGGGCCACGACGATCTCACCCGAATTGGCGGTGTCGACCGATTTGATGATGACCATGTCGCCGTTGAGGATGCCGGCCTCGATCATCGAATCACCCTCGATCTCGAGCAGATAGTGTTCGCCCGCGCCCAGCATGGCCTCGGGCACCGGATAGCGGGCGGTCTCGTGTTCGATGGCCGCGATCGGCGTGCCGGCGGCGATCTTGCCCATCAGCGACAGCTCGCGGGTGTCGTTGGCCGGTTCGGCGGCGAACGGCCGCCCGCCGCCCTCGATGACGTCGGGCCGGAACGGCTGACGGCCCCGCTGCGAGGTCGTCGCCTGTTCCGGCAGCTTGACCACCTCCAGCGCCCGCGCGCGGTGCGCCAGCCGGCGGATGAAGCCGCGCTCCTCAAGCGCCGTGATCAGACGGTGGATGCCCGATTTGGACGCCAGATCCAGCGCCTCCTTCATCTCGTCGAACGAGGGGGAGACGCCGGTCTCCTTGATCCGTTCGTGGATGAACATCAGCAGTTCGTGCTGTTTGCGCGTGAGCATTGGCGACCTCGGAGGCGAATCCCGTTGCGAGAACGCTAGCGGAACAAACCGCAAACGTCCACAAGGTGTTCCTGTGCTGTTCCGGTTAAGGTCCGGTTACCGCATCAGCGCCTGCGTCGCCGCCTCTACGTCAGCTTGGCGCATCAGGCTCTCGCCGACGAGGACGGCCTGGCAGTGGGCCCGCGACACCCGCGCCACATCCTCCGGCGTGAAGATGCCGCTCTCGGCCACCAGCAGCGCCCGCACCGGACTCAGCATGGCCAGCCGTTCGGTGACCTCCAGATCGACCTCGAAGGTCCGCAGCGAGCGGTTGTTGATCCCCACCAGATCGCCGCTTAGCTTGCAGGCGCGGGCCATCTCGGTCTCGTCGTGGGTCTCGATCAGGGCGTCCATGCCGAATCGCTCCGCCTCGGCCAGCAGGTCGGCGGCCAGCGCGTCGTCGATCATGGCGAGGATGATCAGGATGCAGTCCGCGCCCAGGGACCGGCTTTCGGCCACCTGCCACGGGTCGACGAGGAAGTCCTTGCGCAGGCAGGGCAGGGCGGTCGCGTCGCGAGCGGCCCCGAGGAAGGCGTCGTCGCCCTGGAAGCTGGGGCCGTCGGTCAGGACCGACAGGCAGGTCGCGCCGCCGCGCTCGTAAGCCTTCGCCAGCGCCGGCGGATCGAAGTCCTCGCGAATCAGGCCCTTGGAGGGACTGGCCTTCTTGATCTCGGCGATCAGGGCCGGTCGGCCGGTTTCCTCGACGTGCCGCTCCAGGGCGGCGCGGAAACCACGGGGCGCCGACGCCTGTCGCGCCCGCGCCTCGAGGGCGTCCTGCGAGGTCGCGGCCTTGCGGCGCGCGACATCCTCGCGCTTGTAGGCGGCGATCCGCGCCAGAACGTCGGTCACGCCGGCTCTTCCTCGATCGGTGTGTTGGTGGCTTCGACCAGCGCGGCCAGCGCCTTCGCCGCCCGGCCGTCGTCGATCACCGCCGCCGCCAGCGCCGCGCCCCCGGCCAGATCAGCCGCCCGTTCGCCGACGACCAGCGCCGCCGCCGCATTGAGCAACACGATGTCCCGATAGGCGCCCTTCTCCCCATCCAGCAGGGCGCGCAGGGCCGCCGCGTTCTCTTCGGCGTCGCCGCCGCGCAGGTCCGCGATGTCGGCGCGGGGCAGGCCGGCGTCCTCGGGCGTGACGGTGAAGCGGCGCACCGCCCCGTCCTTCCATTCGGCGACCTCGGTCTCGCCTGTGGTCGTCAATTCATCGAGACCCTGTCCGTGCACCGTCCAGGCCCGCTCGGCCCCGAGCCGTCCCAGCACCTCGGCCAGCGGCTCCAGCAGGCGCGGATCATAGACGCCCATGACCTGTCGCCGGGCCCCGGCCGGGTTGGACAGCGGTCCCAGCAGGTTGAAAACCGTGCGGAAACCGATCTCGGCCCGCACCGGCCCGACGTGCCGCATGGCCCCGTGGTAGGCGGGGGCGAACAGGAAGGCGATGGCGGCCCGATCCAGCGCCCGCAGCTGCTGCGCCGGGGCCGCGGCCAGATTGACCCCCAGCGCCGACAGCACGTCCGACGAGCCCGACTTCGAGCTCAGCGCCCGGTTGCCGTGCTTGGCCACCTTGAGCCCCGCCCCGGCCAGCACCAGCGCCGCCGCTGTCGAGATGTTGAAGGTGTGCTGACCGTCGCCGCCGGTGCCGCAAGTGTCGATGACGTCGTACGGATGGTCCAGCGTCATCGCCGCGTCGCGCATGGCGGTGGCGAAGGCGGCGATCTCGCCCACCGTCTCCCCGCGGATGCGCAGGGCGGTGACGGCGGCGGCGACCTGGGCCGGGGTCGGCTCGCCCCTCAGACAGGCGGCGAAGAAGTCGTGCGCCTCCGCGTCCGACAGCACCTGGCCATCGACCAGCTTGGCCAGCAGGGGTTTGAAACCGTCCGCCATGTCAGACCATCGCCGTACGTTTGATTGCGGCGAGGTCGAGGAAGTTGGCCAGCAGGTCGTGGCCGTGCTCTGTCGCGATGGATTCGGGGTGGAACTGGACGCCGTGGATCGGCCGCGTCCTGTGCGTCAGTCCCATGATCTCGCCATCAGCCGTCCAGGCCGTGACCTCCAGCACGTCCGGCAGGGTTTCCCGCTTCACCGCCAGCGAATGATAGCGGGTCGCGGTGAACGGCGACGGCAGGCCGGCGAAGACGCTACGGCCGTCGTGCTCGATCGGCGAGGTCTTGCCGTGCATCAGGCCCTTGGCCCGGATGACGTCGCCGCCGAAGGCCTGGCCCATGGCTTGGTGGCCGAGGCAGACGCCGAAGATCGGCATCTCCAGCGGCGCCGAGTCGATCAGGGCCAGGCAGATCCCCGCCTCATTGGGCGTACACGGACCCGGCGACAGCAGCAGCGCCTCGGGCTTCAGCGCCAGCGCCTCGGCCGCGGTCAGGTCGTCGTTGCGCACCACGCGCGTCTCCGCCCCCAGTTCCGCGAGGTAGTGGACCAGGTTCCAGGTGAAGCTGTCGTAGTTGTCGACGACGAGGATCATGCCCGGCTTCTAGGCGGTGCAGGGGGCCGCGCCAAGCAGTCGCGCGAGTAAGTCTTCGTTAACCACGATCGGGCGAACTGGAGCCTCCAGCGGAGGGGCTCGCATGGCCGACACCACCATCGACAGGGCGCGCAGCCTGCTCACGCCGCCAGTCCGGCGCGCCAGCCCGTGGGCCGCCTTCGCGGCCGCCGGCCTCGCCGCCACGGCCGCGGTGCTGATGGCCGGCGTGATGGTGCTCGGGCCCGGGATCCGTTTCGAGGAGCCGTCGGTGGCTCAGCCCCTGTTCCCGAACGGATAGCGCCAGGCGTCTTCGGCCGCGCTCATCGGCGCCCGCGCCTTGGCCCTGGTCTCCGCGTACTCGGCCGCCGGATCGCTGTCCGCCACCACCCCGGCGCCGGCCTGGACGTGAATCTTGCCGTCGGCGAACAGGGCGGTCCTGAGCACGATGCAGATGTCCGCCTCGCCCCCGGCCGAGATGTAGCCGACCCCGCCGCCATAGCCGACGCCGCGCTTCTCGCTCTCCAGCTCGTCGATGATCTCCATCGCCCGCACCTTGGGCGCGCCCGACAGGGTTCCCGCGGGCAGGGCGGCCAGCAGCGTGTCCACCGCGTCGAGCCTGGGATTGGACTGTCCCTGCACCTCTGAAACGATATGCATGACAGAGCTGTAGCGCTCGACCTTGAAGCTCTCGGTGACCTCGACCGTGCCCGGGGCGGCGGCCCGGCCGACGTCGTTGCGGCCCAGGTCCAGCAGCATCAGATGCTCGGCCCGCTCCTTGGGATCGGCCAGCAGTTCGGCCTCCAGCGCCCGGTCCGCCTCCGGCGTCTCGCCGCGCGGCCGGGTCCCGGCCAGCGGCCGGATGGTCACCCGCCCGTCCTTCAGCCGCACGAGGATTTCCGGGCTCGACCCGGCCAGCTGGAAGTCGCCGAAGTCGAGGAAGAACAGATAGGGCGACGGATTGCGCCGCCGCAGCGAGCGGTAGAAGGCGAACGGATCGCCCGTCCACGGCGCGGCGAAGCGGTGGCTCAGCACCACCTGGAAGATGTCGCCGGCGGCGATATAGTCCCTGGCCCGGGCCACCATGGCGCCGAACCCGGCCTCGTCGACCGGCGAGCGGAACGGCGGCGTCGGGATCTGCACCGGCGCGGGCAAGGCGGGCAGGGGACGGCGCAGGTCGGCCTCGAAGGCGTCCAGCCGCGCCACCGCTGCGGCGAAGGCTTCCTGAGCGGTCGCCCCGCTGTCCGGGAAGGCGGCCGAGACCAGCACGATCTCGTGCTTCACCGAATCGAAGATGGCCACCAGGGCCGGCCGGGTCAGGACCGCGTCGGGCAGATCCAACGGGTCCGGATTGGGCTGGCCCAGCGGCTCGAGCAGCCGCACCATGTCGTAGCCGAACACGCCGAACAGGCCCGCCGCCATCGGCGGCAGGTCGTCAGGCAGGTCCAGCCGGGACGCCGCGATCAGACGGCGCAACGAGGCTAGAGGCTCGCCGGCCTCTGTTTCGAACGCCTCCGCCGCCACCCCCTCGCCACGCGCCACCTCGGCCCGTCCGTTGCGGCAGCGCCAGACCACGTCCGGATCGCGGGTGATGATCGAATAGCGGCCGTTGACCGCGCCGCCCTCGACCGATTCCAGCAGGAAGGCGTGGGTGCGCCCGTGCCCGACCTTCAGAAAGGCCGAGACCGGAGTCTCGAGATCATCGACCAGCCGCCGGACGACCACCTGCGGGCGGCCCCCGGCCCAGCCCGCCTCGAAGGCGGGCAGGGAGGGGCCGCCGTCCGGCGTCATTGCCCGGCCGGCGTCGCCGGGGTCTCGGTGATGCCCAGGGCCTGGCGGGCGAGGTCTTCGTCGTAGGTGGCCTTCATCCGTTCGGCGGCGGCCGCGATGCTGGCGGCCAGCAAGGGTTCGCCGCTGGCCCCGCCGATGCGGGCCCGCCACTGTTGCGCTTCCTCGGCGACCACGACCGCGGTCGGAGCGGTGATGCGGTCGACCCGGCCGATGGCCATGCTGTTGGCGGCATGCGGTTGCGAGAAGACCTGCCCCGCCTGGCCGGTGAACACGCCGGTCATCACGCCCCGGCCCAGACGTTCCGTCGTGGCCTCGTCCTGCTTGATCCCGGTTTCGGTCACCACGGTCGCGCCGACCGAGGCGGCCACGGCCGCGATATCCTCCCCGGCGCGAAGCCGCGCCGTCAGGGCGTCGGAGCGGGCCGAGAGCAGGCGGACGTTCTCGCTGGCGATCCAGCCCTGGGTCACCATGTCCCGCACGCTGTCGAGGGACGGCATGGCGGGAGGGGTGATGTCGTCGACCTGAACCACGAAATACTGGCCTTCGCCGAGGCTGACCGGTTCGCTGGCGCGGCCTTCGCCCAGCTTCCACATGGCTTCCAGCACCGGCGCGGGCACATTGAGCTGCTGGCCTTGACGATTGCGGCCCTCGCGGCTCACCGCCGGAACAGGAACGGTCTGGGCTCCGACCTCGCGGACGGCGTCGGCGACGCTCTTGCCCCCGCGTCGGGCCGCATCGAAGGCCTCGACCCGACGGGCGATGGCGCCGCGGGCTTCCTGACCGCGCAGTTCGGCGACGATCTCTTCCCGCGCGTCTTCCAGCGTCACTTCGCGACCCGGCTGGATGGCGGTGACCTTGGCGACCACGAAGCCGACGCGGGCTTGCACTGGGGCCGAAACCTCGTCCACTCCCAGACCGAACACGGCGGCGGCCACGGCCGGATCGCCGATCGCGCTGCGGGGCGTCTCCGTGTAGCTCGCCGGCTGCAGATTGTTCGCCTGTCCGACGGCCGCCGGCGTCTGGCCCGCCCGGAGAGCGGCCGCGATACGGTCAGCCGCCGCGCGGGTCGGGGCCGACAGGGTGGTGAAGGTCCGACGCTCCGGAGCGGACAGGCTGTCCTTGCGGAATTCGTAGCGCGCCTGAATCTTGTCTTCGGTGATGGCGATGTTCTGATCGGCCGGATTGGAGAAGACCACCAGGGTGCCCGAACGCAGCTCCGGCGCCCGCAGCTCCGAGGCGTGCTGGCTCATGAACGACGTCAGCTGGGCGTCGGTGGGACGCGGCGCGGTCCCGGCCATGGCCTGGGTCAGGATGAACCAGCGGGCGTCTCGGCTCTGCTGGACCTGATTGGCGTAGAGGGCCCCGTAGACACGGGGCAGGCGCAGGCCGGACACCATGGCCGAAACATAGTGGGTGCGGCTGTAGTCGTTGCGGAGCTCCTGCTCCAGCAGCGCCGGCGTCATCTTGGCCTGGCCCAGCTGGGAGGCGTACAGCGTTTCGCTGAACTGGCCGGTCACCGGGTCGAAGAAGGCCGGAAAGCTGCGGATCTGGCGCAGCACCAGTTCGTTGCCCGGACGGATCCCCGTCTTCCAGGCCCAGGCGAAGAAGCCCAGCTCGTCTGCGCGCCCCTTCAGGATCGTCGCCAGCGGCACCTGGGAGAGCAGTTCCTCGTAGGTGACGGCGCGTTGCTGCTCCGTCTGGATCTGCTGCAGGCGCCGATCCATTTCGGCCCGGAATTCTCGCGGGCTCAGGCCGCGGTCGCCAGCCTCGACGACTCTCTGCGCCTGCAGGCTGCCCAAGATGTCCGTCTGGCTGCCGCCGGTGACCAGCAGGCCCAGTGAGACGAGGACCAGAAGGCCGATCGCCCACTTCGACTTCGCGAAATTGCGGAACATGGAGATCATGAGGGAGCGGTCCTGGACGGATGGCGGCGACAGTGGTCGCTTCGGCCTATAGGGGGTGACAGGCCGCCACGGCAAGACAATGGCGACGCATCGGACGCCCCGGACGGCTTGGCTTGGCGAAAAGCTCCGCCTAGAAAGCCCCGATGAAACAATCCGTGAAGCTGATCGCCGGCAACTGGAAAATGAACGGGCTGGGCGCCGGCCTCGACGAGGTCGCGGCCCTGCGCCGGTCCCTCGACGGGGAGGCGGCGGCCTGCCGCATCGCCCTGTGCCCCCCGGCCACCCTTGTCGAGCGCATGGCCGTCGCCGTGCGGGGCTCGGTCATCGAGGTGGGCGGGCAGGACTGCAGGGCCGAGGCCCACGGCGCCTTCACCGGCGGCGTCTCCGCGGAGATGTTGAAGGACGCCGGCGCGACGCTCGTCATCGTCGGCCATTCCGAGCGCCGGCAGGAGTTCGGCGAGACGGATCTGCTGGTGTCGGCCAAGGCCGAGGCGGCGGTCCGCGCGGGCCTGGGTCCGATCATCTGCGTCGGCGAGACGCTGCAGCAACGCGAGGCGGGCAAGGCTGTCGAGGTCGTGCGCCACCAGGTCCTCAACTCTCTGCCCATGGCCGTACTCGGTCAGGATTTCGCCGTGGCCTATGAGCCCGTCTGGGCCATCGGCACCGGCCTGACGCCGACCCTGGAGCAGATCGAGGAGGTCCACCGGGCCGTCCGCGCCGCCATGCTGGAACGCCTCGGCCTCGGCAGCGCCGCCGCCCCGATCCTCTACGGCGGCTCGGTCAAGCCCGACAACGCCCGCGACATCCTCTCCGTCCCGGAAGTCGGCGGCGCCCTTGTGGGCGGCGCGTCGCTGAAGGCGGCGGACTTCCTGGGGATCATCCGCGCCGCCTGAGGCCGTCTACTCCCGGCTTCCCCCCGCTCCCCATCAATGATAGACGCCGCCGCTTGATCGGCGCCGCCTCGCGCCACACATATCGGCTGCCATGCTCCAGACCATTCTCCTCGTCGTCATGATCCTCATTTCGGTCGCGCTCGCGGGCGTGATCCTGCTTCAGCGTTCCGAAGGCGGCGCGCTCGGCATGGGCGGCGGTCCGTCGGGCTTCATGACCGCGCGAGGCGCCGGCAATCTGCTGACCGTGACGACCTGGTGGCTGGGCGTGGCCTTCTTCGCGTGCGCCATCGGCCTCACCATCGTCGGCAACATGAGCCGTTCCGAGCAGTCGGTCGCCGATCGCGACGCCGTCGGAGCGCTGGTCGCGCCGACGGGAGCGGACGCCGAGGCCCCGGCCGAGGACGCTCCGGCCCCGGTTCCCGCCGCGCCGACCGGTCCGTCGCTCGACGATTTCCTGAGCTCCGCGCCGACGGCCCGGCCCGCCCCGGCCCAGCCGGCTCCGGCGCAATAAGGGTGGGCGGGGCGCTTATCCCCGCCTTCCTCTCCCGCCCTCAAAGTCTCCGCAATACGCCGCTCGAATCAGCGGTAGAGTGATCTCCCATGGCCCGTTACGTGTTCATCACCGGCGGCGTGGTTTCCTCATTGGGAAAAGGCCTCGCCTCCGCCGCTCTCGGCGCGCTTCTTCAGGCGCGCGGCTACAAGGTTCGCCTTCGTAAGCTCGACCCCTATCTGAACGTCGATCCGGGCACGATGAGCCCGTATCAGCACGGCGAGGTCTTCGTCACCGACGACGGCGCCGAGACCGACCTCGACCTCGGCCACTACGAGCGTTTCACCGGCGTCTCGGCGGCGAAGTCGGACAACATCACCACGGGCCGCATCTATTCGACCATCCTCGAGAAGGAGCGGCGCGGCGACTATCTGGGCGCGACGGTGCAGGTGATTCCGCACGTCACCGACCAGATCAAACAGTTCTGCCTGACCCCCGCCCTGACCGATGACGGCGAGGACGTCGACTTCGTCCTGGTCGAGATCGGCGGCACCGTCGGCGACATCGAGGGCCTGCCGTTCTTCGAGGCCATCCGCCAGCTGGGCCAGGACCTGCCGCGCGGCCAGTCCTGCTTCGTCCACCTGACCCTGCTGCCCTTCATCAAGACCGCCGGCGAGATGAAGACCAAGCCGACCCAGCACTCGGTCAAGGAACTGCGCTCGATCGGCATCCAGCCCGACATCCTGCTTTGCCGCTGCGAATACCCCATCCCGGCCGAGGAAAAGCGCAAGATCGGCCTGTTCTGCAACGTGCGCGAAAGCGGCGTCATCCAGGCCATGGACTCGGCCGACATCTACGCCGTGCCGCTGGACTATCATCAGGAAGGCCTCGACGCCGAGGTGCTGGCCCATTTCGGCATCACCGACGCACCGGCGCCCGACCTGTCGCGCTGGCAGGAAATCGCCCGCCGCCGCCTGCACCCCGACGGCGAGGTCACCGTCGCCGTGGTCGGCAAATACACGGTGCTCAAGGACGCCTACAAATCCCTGATCGAGGCCCTGCATCACGGCGGCGTGGCCAACAACGTCAAGGTCAACATCGACTGGGTCGAGGCCGAGACCTTCGAGGGCGACCGCGACGCCTGCGAGGCCCGCCTGCAGGGCGCCCATGCCGTGCTTGTGCCCGGCGGCTTCGGCGAGCGCGGCTCCGAGGGCAAGATCGAGGCGGCCCGCTTCGCCCGCACCCGCAACATCCCCTATTTCGGCATCTGTTTCGGCATGCAGATGGCGGTGATCGAGGCGGCCCGGAACCTGGCGGGCTTCCCCGAGGCCTCCTCCACCGAATTCGGCCCGACCTCCGAACCGGTCGTCGGCCTGATGACCGAATGGACCCAAGGCAATGAGCGGGTGAAGCGCCAGTCCGGCGGCGATCTGGGCGGCACCATGCGGCTCGGCGCCTATGACTCCACCCTGAAGCCGGGGTCCCGGATCGCGCAGATGTACGGCTCGACCACCATCAGCGAGCGCCATCGTCACCGCTACGAGGTCAACATCAACTACCGCGAGGCGGTCGAGCAGAAGGGCGGGCTGATGTTCTCCGGCCTGTCACCCGACGGCGTCCTGCCCGAGACGGTCGAGCGGGAAGACCATCCCTGGTTCATCGGGGTGCAGTACCACCCGGAATTGAAGAGCCGCCCCTTCGCCCCGCACCCCCTGTTCGCCGGCTTCATCGAGGCCGCCGTGGTGCAGAGCCGGCTGGTCTAGACGCCCTTTACGGGACCAGCGCATCCGTTTCAGCGACGGCGAGACGCCTCCCGCCGGGCACCGTCGAAGCCACGGCGCCGCGTGAGGGCGACTTCACCTCTGGAGGGTCACGATCGGGACGAGCCGGGCGGATCGAGGTATTCGAACGGTCGCCGATGCCGGCAGCGGACGCAGATCCGGGCGCCGGGCTGGCTGCGGCTGTCGACGAAGAGATGGCCTTTCCAGACGCAGCGTAGAGCCTCAAACATCGGGGAGTCTCCAGCCGCCCGTCCCTTGAAACGCCTCGCAACGGTTCGCGGCCGTGTCGCCCTGTCCGGCGGCTCCCCGGGGAAGCGCGGCGACTGTCGGGACACTCCTGTTCATCGAACGCACCTCCCGTGGAGGCTCATCCAACGGCCTTGAGCCTGTCCCTGTTCCACGGGCCGGGACGACGGCTGTGCGGGTCGGGTCGCTGCGGACCGCTGGCGGACAGGGTGGGATTCGAACCCACGGTAGGCTCACACCTACGGCGGTTTTCAAGACCGCTGCCTTAAACCACTCGGCCACCTGTCCGTGCCTGTTGAGCGGACCCGCCGCATACCGCCAAACGCCCCGTTAACCAAAGCGGAAATCTCTTCCGCCATCCTCTTCGCCATCGAAGGGCGGGGCCATGACGACGAAACTTCTCAAAGGTGCTCTGGTCGCGGGACTGATGTCGCTGCTGGGCGCCTGCGCCGGCGGCGCCGGGTCGTCCGCGCGTCCCGCCATGCCCGTCGTCACCGACCCGGCCCCGATCGTCTCCGGCACCATGCGGCCCTACCAGATCCGCGGCCGCTGGTATCGGCCCGAAGAACAGCCGCGCTACGACGAAACCGGCCTGGCCTCCTGGTACGGCGACCAGTTCCATGGCCGTCCGACCGCGACGGGCGAACGTTTCGACATGAACGCCCTGACCGCCGCCCACAAGACCCTTCCTCTGCCCGGACTGGTCGAGGTGACCAACCTCGCCAACGGCCGCACCGTGATCCTGCGGGTCAACGACCGCGGCCCCTTCGTCGACGGCCGCATCATCGACCTGTCGCGCGGCGCCGCGGACGCCCTCGACCTGCGCCGCGCCGGGGTGGGGGAGGTGAGGGTGCGCTATCTCGGCCGCGCCCCGCGTCAGGGCGGCGGCTCGACCGTCCAGTACGCCGCCGCCCCGGCTCCGCCGCCGCCGCCGTCTGCTCCGATCCCCTATCAGCCGGTCACGCCGCCGCCCGCCGCCGCGCCGGCCGCTCCTTCCCGCGACGGCCTCTGGATCGAGGCCGGAACCTGGCCCGACGCCCGCCAGGCCCGCCGGGCGGCTGAACGGCTGGGCGGCGGCGCGACCGTCCAGGAGGCCGGCCCCGGCCGCTTCCGCGTTCTCGTGGGACCGTGGGCGGACGCCGGAACCGCGGAGCGCTCCCGCCGGGCGGTGATCTCGCGCGGTTATCCCGGGGCGATGATGATTTCCGGCGGCTAGACCCTTCCGCAAGCCGGTCGGCGCCGCCATTGTGCGCCGGTGACTCAGGGCAGGTTCATCACATTCGAAGGCGGCGAGGGGACCGGCAAGTCGACCCAGGTCGCCCGTCTGGTCGAACACCTGCGCGCCCGCGATCTGGAAGTCGTCCAGACGCGCGAGCCGGGCGGATCGCAGGGGGCGGAGGAGATCCGCAATCTGGCCCTGAACGGCGACGCGGGACGCTGGTCGGCGACGACCGAGACCCTGCTGATGTACGCCGCCCGCTCCGACCATCTGGAGCGCACCATCCGCCCGGCCCTTGAGGCCGGCCGCTGGGTCGTCTGCGACCGCTTCGCCGATTCCAGCCGCGCCTATCAGGGCGCCGGCGGCGGAACCCCGGCCGAATTCATCGAGACCCTCGACGCCGCCATCGTCGGCGCGACCCAGCCGGACCTGACCCTCGTCTTCGACCTGCCCGTCGAGGTCGGGCTGGAACGCGCCTTCGGCCGGGGTCTGTTCGAGACCCGCTTCGAGTCCAAGGGGCTGGAGTTCCACGAGCGGCTGCGGCGCGGCTTCCTCGCCATCGCCGCCGCCCATCCCGAACGCTGCGTGGTCATCGACGCCGACGGGGATCAGGATACGGTCGAGGCCCGCGTCCGGGCCGCCGTCGAGGCGCGGCTGCCGTGAGCGAACACCCGCGCGATCGCTTCGACCTGGTCCCCGACGCCGCCGCGGAGGCCGCCTTCCTCGACGCCTTCGACAAGGGCCGGCTGCACCACGCCTGGCTGCTGTGCGGGGTCGAGGGCTCGGGCAAGGCGACCTTCGCCTACCGCGCCGCCCGCCGTCTTCTGGGCGCCGCGCCCGATCCGTCGCGCGGCCTGCTGGGAACCCGGCCCGACGATCCCGTCGCCCGGCTGGTCACCGCCCAGTCGCATCCCGACCTGCTGATCCTCGAACGCATGGTCGAGGGCGGCAAGACGAAGAAATCCATCTCCGTGGACCAGGCCCGCGACCTGCCCGAGTTCTTCTCCAAAAGCCCGTCCCAGGCGAAATACCGCGTCGCCATCATCGACGCCGCGGACGACCTGAACCCCAACGCCGCCAACGCCTTGCTCAAGATTCTTGAGGAGCCGCCTGAACGCGGCGTACTGTTCCTCGTCGCCCATGCGCCCGGTCGGCTGCTGGCCACCATCCGCTCGCGTTGCCGCCGCCTGGCCTTCCCGGTCTGGCCGCAGCATGCGCTGGAAGAGCTGGTCCGCAACCAGACCGGCGTCCCCACGGCCGAGGCCGTGCGGATCGCCGGCATGGCCGCCGGCTCGCCGGGCCAGGCCCTCGCCTTGGCCTCCGGCGCCACCCTCGAAGCCGACCAGTTGGCCCAGGCCTGGGTCGCCGCCGCCGACCTCGACCGCGCCGCCGTCATGGCCGTGGCCGACAAATTCCGCGGCGCCGAAGGACAGGAGCGGTTCGAGACACTGATGGACCGCCTCATCGCCGCCGTGAAGCTGCGCGCGCTGGAAGAGGGCAAGTCCGGGGCCCGCTGGGCCGAGCTGTGGGAGCGGCTGTCGGACCTGCCCGACCGCGCCGCCGCCATCAATCTCGACCGCGCCGACGTCCTGGCCGGGGCCCTCGCCGACCTGCAGCGGACCAAGGCCCGCGCCTGATGCTGATCGACAGCCACGTCAACCTGCACGCCCCCCAGTTCGACGAGGACCGCGACGCCGTCATCGCCCGCGCCCGCGCCGCGGGCGTCGGCCTGATGGTCGAGATCTCCGACAAACTGTCCACCTTCGAGGCCACCCATGCCCTGGCCATGGCCCACGACGACATCTGGGCCACCGTCGGCGTCCATCCGCATGAGGCCAAGGATTTCGCCGACCTGACCGCCGACCGCCTGACCGAGCTCGCCGCCCGCCCGAAGATCGTCGGCATCGGCGAATGCGGCCTCGACTTCCACTACGACCTCAGCCCGCGCGACGTGCAGGCCGCCGTCTTCCGCCAGCACATCGCCGCCGCCCGCCGGACCGGCCTGCCGCTCGTCGTCCACACCCGCGAGGCCGACGCCGTCATGGCCAGGATACTCGCCGAAGAGCAGGCGAGAGGACCGTTCCGTTTCCTGATGCACTGCTACACCAGCGGTCCGGAACTGGCGGAAAAGGCAGCGGAACTCGGGGCATGGTTCTCGGTCTCCGGCATCGCCACCTTCAAGGCGGCGACCGAAGTGCGCGAGATCATCGCCGCCATGCCCGCCGACCGCATCATCGTCGAGACCGACTGTCCCTACCTCGCCCCTGTGCCGCACCGCGGCCGCCGCAACGAGCCGGCCTACGTCGGCCATGTCCTCGACAAGCTGGCCGAAATCCGCGGCTGGTCCCGCGACGAGGCCGAGGCCCGCACCACCGACGCCTTCTTCGCCCTGTTCGACCGCATACCCCGACCGGTGGGCGCATGACCGACGCGGCGGGCGAACTGGAGGTCGTCATCCTCGGCTGCGGCTCGTCCGGCGGCGTGCCGCGCGGCGACGGCGACTGGGGCGACTGCGACCCGGCCGAGCCCAGGAACCGCCGCACCCGCTGCTCGGCCCTCGTCCGTCGCCACGGCCCGGACGGCGTCACCAGCGTCCTGATCGACACTTCGCCCGACTTGCGCGAGCAGATGCTGGCCGCCGATGTCCGCTATCTCGACGCCGTCCTCTACACCCACGACCACGCCGACCAGACCCACGGGATCGACGACCTGCGGGTCTTCGCCATGCGCACCCGCCGGCGCCTCCCCGCCTTCATGGACGCCGCCACCCATGAGGCCCTGTACGGCCGCTTCCGCTACATCTTCGAGAGCATCGAGGGCTATCCGGCCATTCTCGAAGCCCGCCCGATCCCGCCGCACGGCCAGCTGTGGTCAGTCGACGGCCCCGGCGGTCCGGTCCCCGTCGTCACCTTCGACCAGGCCCACGGCCCGATCCGCTCGGTCGGCTATCGCATAGGGGGCGTGGCCTATTCCAGCGACGTCTCCGACCTCGACGACGCGGCGCTTGAGGCCGTGCGCGGCTGTGACCTGTGGATCGTCGACGCCTTGCGCTGGACCCCCCATCCGACCCACGCCCATGTCGAAAAGACCCTCGACTGGATCAGCCGCGCCGACGTGAAGAAGGCCGTGCTGACCAATCTGCATCTCGACCTCGACTACAACGCCCTGAAGGCCGCCGCGCCGGCCCATGTCGACGTCGCCCACGACGGATGGTCGGCGCGGCTCTCGCTCGAAGATGGAGACCTGACGCGATGAAACGCTTCCGTCCTGCCGTGTGCGGCCTCGCGGCCCTGCTGCTGTGCTCCGCTGCCGCCGCTCAGCCCGCGCCGACCGAAGGGACCTTCACGGCGACTGACTTCGCCCTGTCTTCCGGCGAAACCCTGCCGGAGCTGCGGATGCACTACCGGACCCTCGGCCAACCGCGGCGCGGGCCGGACGGGCGGATCGACAATGCAGTCCTGATCCTCCACGGCACCGGCGGCACGGGCGCGCAATTCCTGGCGCCCCAGTTCGCCGACGAACTGTTCGGGCCGGGCGAGCCGCTGGATATCGAGCGCTATTACATCATCCTGCCCGACAACCTCGGCCACGGCGGCTCGTCGAAGCCGTCGGACGGGCTGCGGGCGCGCTTTCCGGAGTACGGCTACGCCGACATGGTCGAGGCCCAGCGGCGGTTGCTGGTCGACGGCCTTGGCGTGGACCGGGTGCGGCTGATGCTGGGCACGTCGATGGGCTGTATGCACATCTTCGTCTGGGCCGAGGCCCATCCGGACTTCGGCGACGCCCTGATGCCCATGGCCTGCCAGCCGACCGCCATCGTCGGCCGCAACCGGCTGTGGCGGACCATGCTGAAGGATGCGATCCGCAGCGATCCGGCCTGGTCCGGCGGCGACTATACGGCCCAGCCGGTCGAGGGGCTGCGCACGGCGGTCGATCTGCTGCTGCTGGCCGGCTCCGCGCCGATGGCGATGCAGCAGGACCTGCCGACGCCCGCCGCCGTCGATGAATGGCTGGCGGCCCAGCAGGCCCGGCGCATCCCGGCGCTGGACGCCAACGACCTCTGGTATCAGGTCAACGCCTCGCACGACTATGACCCCTCGGCCGGACTGGAGCGGATCACGGCGCCGATGACGTGGATCAACTCCGCCGACGACTTCATCAATCCGCCCGAGCTGGAACTGGCCGAGCAGTTCATCTCCCGGATCGCGGGCGTTCGGTACCGGCTGATCCCCAACAGCTCAGGCGGCAAGGGCCACGGGACCCACACCTGGGCGATGTTCTGGAAGCAGGACCTGATGGATCTGCTGGCGCGGACGGAGCCCTAGGCGCCCAGCAGCCTCGCCGCCTGCGGTGCGAAATACGTCAGCACGCCTGCCGCTCCGGCCCGCTTGAAGGCGTGCAGGCTCTCGAGGATGGCCCGGTCCTCGTCCAGCCAGCCGTTGGCGACGGCCGCCCGCATCATCGCGTACTCGCCGGACACCTGATAGGCGAAGGTCGGCACCCGGAAGGTCTCGCTGACCCGCTGCACGATATCCAGATACAGCATCCCCGGCTTGACCATCACCGCATCGGCCCCTTCGGCGATGTCCATGGCCACCTCGCGCAGCGCCTCGTCGCTGTTGGCGTAGTCCATCTGATAGGTCTTCTTGTCGCCCGTCAGAGCCTTTGCCGACCCAACGGCGTCGCGATACGGCCCGTAGAAGGCCGAGGCGTATTTGGCCGCATAGGCGAGGATCATCACATCCTGCAGGCCGTTGGCCTCCAGCGCCTCGCGGATCGCCTGCACCCGACCGTCCATCATGTCCGAGGGCGCCACCACATCGGCCCCGGCGTGGGCGTGGATGAAGGCCTGTTCGGCCAGCCGCTCCAGCGTCGTGTCATTGACGATCCGCCCGTCCTCCAGCACCCCGTCGTGGCCGTGGTCGGTGTAGCAGTCCAGCGCCACATCGGTGATCACCCCGATCTCCGGCGCCGCGTCCTTGATGGCCTTGATGCACTCCGGGATCAGCCCGTCCGGGTCGGCCGCCCCGGTTCCCACGCAGTCCTTCAGCGCCCCGTCGATATTGGGGAACAGCGCCACGGCCGGAATGCCCAGATCGCGGGCCTCGACCGCCGCCGCCGCGGCCGCCTTCGGGCTGAGCCGGAACACGCCCGGCATTGACGCCACCGGCAGCCGGTCGTCGGCGCCGTCATGCACGATCAGCGGCCACACCAGATCGGCCGGCGTCAGCGTCGTCTCGGCCACCAGCCGCCGCACCCACGGCTGGCTGCGCAGCCGGCGGGGACGGGCGTAGGGAAAGGCGGCGGGGGCGAAGGGCTGGGTCATGGGCGGTGCCTTATCCCACACCCACGCTTTCGTCATCCTCCGGCAAGCCGCGTAGCGGCGCTGACCGGGGGACCCAGCGGCGCGCGTGAGCGCGAACCTGTCAGGAGCGCCATTGATGGCCACAGCGGTGTTTCGCCGCATTCGCGGCGCCGCTGGGTCCCCCGGTCTCGCACGCTCGCCGGAGGATGACGAATGGAAGGGTGCGGGTGACGCAGGCCTCTCTCATGGCTAGAAGCCCACGAAAGACTCGCAGGAAACGCCCCATGGACTTCGCCCTCACCGACGACCAGCGCGCCATCCAGGACGCGGCCCGCGCCTTCGCCGACGCCGAACTGGCCCCGCACAGCGCCGAGTGGGACGAGACCAAACACTTCCCCGTCGATGTGATGAAGCACGCCGCCGAGATGGGCTTCTGCGGCATCTACACCGGCGAGGAGCACGGCGGCATGGCCCTGGGCCGGGTCGAGGCCGCGGTCATCTTCGAGGAGTTGTCGCGCGGCGACGTCTCCACGGCCGCCTTCATCTCGATCCACAACATGGCCACGTGGATGATCGACAAATTCGGCTCCGACGACCTGCGCGCCCGCTATGTGCCGTCGCTGGTGTCGATGGAGCGCATCGCCTCCTACTGCCTGACCGAGCCCGGCTCCGGCTCCGACGCCGCCGCCCTGCGCACCACGGCGAAGCTGGACGGGGATCACTGGGTCCTCAACGGCTCCAAGGCCTTCATCTCCGGCGCCGGGACCTCGGACGTCTATGTCGTCATGGCCCGCACCGGCGCCGACGGCCCCAAGGGCATCTCGACCTTCGTGGTCGACAAGGACGCCCCGGGCCTCAGCTTCGGCGCCCAGGAAAAGAAGATGGGCTGGAACTCCCAGCCCACCGCCATCGTCGCCTTCGACGACTGCCGCATCCCCGCCGCCAACCTGCTCGGCAAGGAAGGCGACGGCTTCCGCTACGCCATGATGGGCCTCGACGGCGGCCGGCTGAACATCGCCGCCTGCTCGCTGGGCGGCGCCCGTCTCGCGCTGGAGACGGCGCTCGACTACGTCGCCGGCCGCAAGCAGTTCGGCAGGCCGATCGCGGACTTCCAGAACACCCAGTTCAAGCTCGCCGACATGGCCACCCAGCTGGAGGCCGCCCGCCTGCTGGTCCTGCGCGGCGCCTGGGCCCTGGATACGAACCACCCCGAGAAGACCAAATGGTGCGCCATGGCCAAGCGCTTCGCCACCGACGCCTGCTTCCAGATCGCCGACGAGGCCCTGCAGCTGCACGGCGGCTACGGCTACCTCAAGGACTATCCGCTGGAGCGCATCGTCCGCGACCTTCGCGTCCACCGCATCCTCGAGGGCACCAACGAGATCATGCGCGTGATCACGGCGCGGGAGATGATGCGGCAATAGCCGGGGTGACGATCACTCCGGGGCGTGCGAACGTCAGCTTCCGGGAGGGTTGTCATATGAAGCTGTTCGCCGCCGCCCTTGGCTTCGCTGCCTGCGTGGCGTCCTCCGCCCTTGCGCAGGATTCAACGCAGGTCGAGGAGGTCATCGTCACTGGCGCCCGGATGATTGACTGGGATCCCGACGACATCCCGGCCGTGCAGCTGTTCCGCCGGGCGGATAATCTGATCGCCTCTGTGCGCGTGGTGAATGACACCCGCGACGCCGCCGGCCGTCGCGACGAGCTGACCCGGACGCTTCGTGGCATGGCCCGTCTGGCCGCCAGCCGCTCCGATATCGACCTTTCGATTGAGACCGAGGGCGTGCTGGTCGCCCTGACCGAAGACATGGTCTCGACCCTGACCCTCGGGCAAGACGGTGCGCGCGGTGACACCAGCGTCGCCACTCTCGTCGTCAAGACACCGATCACCGCGAGCGACACTCTCGATTCCGCGTCGGGGCGGCTGGAGGCCTTTGTGGCGGCCACTCCCGCTACGGGCCGATCGCTGGCGAACATCAGTGACGATTGGCAGCTGTCGATCGTCGATCCGCCGCAGTATCGTGGAACCATCCTGAACCTGATCGCCGAAGATTCGCGCAGGGCCTCGGCCGCCTTCGGCGCCGGCTACAGCGTACAGGTCAGCGGCGTCGAGAACCGGGTCACGTGGCGGCAGTCGGGCCCGCTCGATCTCGGCATCTTCATTCCCTACAGGATGACCGTTCTGCCGACGCCCTGAGGCTGGACCGTCGGCCCCTGCGGCCGTATCAGCGCCTCATGACCCCCGAACCCGAAGTCCTCGCCCGCATCGCCTCCGGCGTCGGCCGTCTCACCCTGAACCGCCCCAAGGCCCTGCACGCCCTCAACCGCGCCATGTGCGAGGCCATGATCGAGGCGCTGCTGGCCTGGCGTGACGATGACGCGGTCAAGTCCGTCCTCATCGACCACGCCGGCGAGCGCGGCTTCTGCGCGGGCGGCGACATCCGCATGATCGCCGAAAGCGGGGCAGGGGACGCCTCGGAGGCGAAGGCCTTCTTCGATATCGAATACAAGCTCAACCACCTGCTGTTCGATTATCCGAAGCCGGTGACGGCCCTGGTCGACGGCATCGTCATGGGCGGCGGCGTCGGCATCTCGGAACCCGCCGTCGTCCGCATCGCCACCGAACGCACCACCTACGCCATGCCCGAGACCGGCATCGGCCTGTTCCCCGACGTCGGCGGCGGCTGGTTCCTGCCGCGCCTGCCGGGCCAGACCGGCGTCTGGCTGGCCCTGACCGGCGCCCGGCTGAAGGCCGCCGACACCGTCTTTCTCGGCATCCACACCCATTTCCTGCCGTCCGACGCGCTGGAGGCCTTCCGCGCCATCCTCGCCGCCGACCCGGCCCATCCGGTCGATGTCGCCGACGGCCTCGAGGCCGACGCCGGCGAGCCGCCGATCGAACCGCACCTGCCGGCCATCGAACGCCTTTTCGTCCACGAGACGGTCGAGCAGATATTCGCCGCCCTCGAGGCCGACGGCTCCGACTGGGCCCTGGCCCAGCTGGCCACGCTGAAGACCAAGTCGCCCCAGTCCCTCAAGATCACCCTGCGCCAGCTTCGCACCGGTTCGGCCCTCGACTCCTTCGCCGACAACATGGCCATGGAATACGCCCTCGGCGGCCGCGTCGTCCGCACCCACGACTTCCAGGAAGGCGTCCGCGCCGTCATCGTCGACAAGGACAACGCCCCGAAATGGTCGCCGGCCGAGCTGTCGGGCGTGTCCGACGCGGAGCTGGACCGGCTGTTCGCCCCGCTGCCGGCCGGCGAGGCGTGGCGGCCGCTTCCTTGACCGGGGGCTTGCATCCGCCGCCAAACCGGAGCTTGGCTGTCGCCGCTGGTTCAGGAGACGATGATGCTCAAGCCGTCCGTTTTCGCCCTCGCCGCCGTCCTCGCCCTCGCCGCCTGCGGCTCTGATCCGTACGCCGGCCGCGACGACCGCATGGTCAATCGCACCTATGAGGCGATGCAGCTTGCCGGGCTGCACCGCAGCGCCATAACCGACCCGCTGCGCCCCGCCGACGAGGTCGCCCGCGACGAATTCCGCCATCCCGACCGCATGCTGGCCTTCGCCATGCTCAAGCCCGGCGACAAGGTCGCCGACATCCGCCCCGGGGCCGGCTATTTCACCCGCCTGTTCGCCCGCGTCGTCGGCGATACGGGCAAGGTCTACGCCTTCGTGCCCCACCGCACCGCCGAGCGCGAGAACCCGCGCGCCGACGCGCTCGTGGCCGCCTATCCGAATGTGCTGCGGCTCAACGGCGACCTCAACACCATGAGCTTCCCCGAGCCGCTCGACATGGTCTGGATGAGCCAGGAATATCACGACTTCCACATCCCGGCCTTCAACACCGATGTGGCGACGATGAACCGCGCCATCTATGCGGCGCTCAAGCCGGGCGGCTACTTCATCGTCATCGACCACTCGGGACGCCCCGGCACCGGCCATACGGAAGTCCAGACCCTGCACCGCATCGAGGGCGCCTCGCTGCGCGCCGAGGTCGAGGCGGCGGGCTTCATCTTCGACGGCGAGTCCTCGGCCCTGGTGAACCCCGCCGACGACCGCACCGTCAACGTCTTCGACGAGGCGATCCGGGCGCACCGACCAGTTCGTCTATCGCTTCAGGAAGCCGGGCTGACGGAAAAGCCCGGGCGCCGCTGGCGAGCCGGCGGCGGACGGGCTAACCCTCCCGAAAATCATTCGGGAGAGACGCCATGACCCACACCATCGCCTTCATCGGCCTCGGCAACATGGGCGGCGGCATGGCGGCCAACCAGGCGAAGGCCGGCCACACGGTCATGGCCTTCGACCTGTCGCAGGCCGCGCTCGACCGCGCCGCCGCCGCCGGCTGCACCCCGGTCGCCTCCGTCGCCGAGGCGGTCAAGGCCGCCGACGTGGTCATCACCATGCTCCCCGCCGGCCCGCATGTGCTCAAGGTCTACAGCGAGCAGATCATCGGCGCCGCCCCGACATCGGCCCTGCTGCTCGACTGTTCGACCATCGACGTCGACACCGCCCGCAAGGTCGCCGGTCTGGCGAAGGACGCCGGCTACGCCTTCGCCGACGCCCCTGTCTCCGGCGGCACCATGGCCGCGGACGCCGGCACCCTGGCCTTCATGGTCGGCTGCGACGAGCCGGAGTTCGCCCGCATCGAGGCGGCGCTGGAGCCGATGAGCCGCGCGACCTTCCGGGCCGGCGACCACGGGGCGGGGCAGGCGGCCAAGATCTGCAACAACATGATCCTCGGCATCACCATGCTGGGCACCTGCGAGGCCATCGGCCTGGCCGAGAAGCTGGGGCTGGACCCGGTGAAGATGTTCGACATCGTCGCCAAGTCGTCGGGCCAGTCCTGGAGCGTCACGACCTACTACCCCTGGCCCGGCCCGGTCCCGACCGCCCCCTCGAACCGCAACTACGACGGCGGTTTCGCGGCGGCCATGATGCTCAAGGACCTGAAACTGGCCCAGGACGCCGCCGCCAAATCCGGCGCCTCCACCCCGCTCGGCGCCCAGACCGAGGCCCTGTTCCAGATGTTCAACGGTCTCGGCTACGGCGGCCGGGACTTCTCGGCCATCCTGCAGATGCTGCGCGGCAAGCTGGACGAACTGCCGAAGGATTGATCCGTATCAAGGCGGCGCACGGACCGTCCACGGATCATCCCGCATGCGCACGATCCAAACTGAGAACCGTTATCAATTAGAAGGTTGCGACGATTTAACAGGCCGCGTCGATAGACTTTCGCGCCCTCCCGGCGCAATTACCCCGCGATCCGAAGAGACCGCGCGAGTGACAGGGTTGTTCGACTACAAGGCCGCCTTCCAGACCGCCGTTGAGCAGGTCAAGAGCGAGGGACGCTACCGCGTCTTCGCCGATCTGAAGCGCGTGCGCGGCCAGTTTCCGCTGGCCAGGCGCCGTCGCGCCGACGGCAGCGAGCAGGACGTCATCGTCTGGTGCTCGAACGACTATCTCGGCATGGGCCAGCACCCCGCGGTGCTGGAGGCCATGCAGGCCGAGCTGGACGCGGTCGGCGCCGGCGCCGGCGGCACCCGCAACATCTCCGGCACGACGCGCTCGGCGGTCGATCTGGAAGCCGAGCTGGCCAGCTGGCACCAGAAGGAAGCCGCGCTTCTGTTCACCTCCGGCTATGTCGCCAACGAGGCGACCCTGACGACGCTGCAGCGCATCCTGCCCGGCCTGATCGTCTTCTCCGATTCGCTGAACCACGCCTCAATGATCGCCGGCATCCGCAATGGCGGCTGCGAGCGGCACATCTACGCCCACAACGACCTCGAACACCTCGAGACCCTGCTGCGCGACGCCCCGGCCGATGCGCCCAAGCTGATCGCCTTCGAGAGCGTCTATTCGATGGACGGCGACATCGCCGACCTCGCCGGCACCATCGCCCTGGCGCGGAAATACGGCGCCATGACCTATCTCGACGAGGTCCACGCCGTCGGCCTGTACGGCCCCACCGGCGCGGGCGTGGCCGAGCGCGACGGC
>Ga0164290_1001194_pt1 | contig 47232 bp, 35 predicted proteins | sample Micstemetagenome_FD_108782 | JGI IMG/M metagenome (GOLD analysis project Ga0164290, IMG submission 108782) | Contaminated culture microbial community from soil near Moab, Utah, USA - Microcoleus steenstrupii SON62 (Illumina Assembly) | ecosystem: Environmental > Terrestrial > Soil > Soil crust...
CCTTCAGGATGCGGATCTTCTCCGGATCAAGGTCCAGACACAGCACGTCGTTGCCCATCTCGGCCATGCAGGCCCCGGAGACCAGGCCTACGTACCCGGTGCCGATTACGGTGATTTTCATTCTGGATGCTCCTGAAAAAACTAAATCTGGACGTTCTCGAATCGGGGGTGAGCCTTGAGCGCGCGCTCCGCGTGGGCGGCAAATCCGGCCTTGAACTGTTCGATGGAAAAGCGCTCGGCGTTGGCGCGACAGTTGTTGGCCGGAATGGCTCGCTCCAGGCTCTCGAACTCGCGCACGGCGGCGCAAATGGCGTCCGCCGTCTGCTGCTGGAAGAACACCCCTGTGCGCATACCATTCCGGTCGTCGGCAATGACTGTTTCAAGCACGCCGCCCTTGCCATAAGCAATGACTGGCGTGCCGCATGCCTGAGCTTCCACCGGCGTGATGCCGAAATCCTCTTCCGCCGCGAACACGAAGGCCTTTGCCCTGCGCATGTGGTCGACCAGCACATCCGTGCTCTGATAGCCGAGAAGGACCACGTTTGAGGACGCACACGCCTTGGCCTTCTCGAACTCCGGCCCTTCGCCGATGACATAGAGCTTCTTGTCTGGCATGAGGGAGAACGCTTCGACGATAAGCGGAATCCGCTTGTACGGCACCATCCGGGACGCCGTGACGTAGAAGTCCTCCTTCTCGTGGCACACGGTGAAGCGCGCGACGTCGACCGGCGGATACAGCACCTGCGATTCCCGGCCATACACCTTACGTATACGCCGGGAAATGAAAGCCGAATTGGCCAGCATGCAGTCGACACCGTTGGCGGTCCGAGTGTCCCAGAGACGCATGTAATGCAGGATGACCCGAGCCAGCATGCCCTTGATGCCGCGCTCAAGCCGCGCCTCCTTCAGGTACTGGGCCTGCAGGTCCCAGGCATACCGGATGGGCGAATGCACATAGCTGAGGTGCACCTGGTCGGGGCCGGTAAGTACCCCCTTGGCAACCGCATAGCTCGAAGAGATCACCAGATCGTAGGCCGACAGATCGAGCTGTTCGATGGCCAGCGGCATCAACGGCAGGTAGTCGCGGTATCGCTTTGCGGCAAAGGGAAGCTTCTGGATGAAGGTGGTGCCAGCCTTCTTGCCCTTCAGGAACGCTCGCTGATCGTCCGGTAGAAAGTCGACGGTGGAGTAAACGTCGGCGTCGGGGAATATCTCGAGGATCTGCTCCAGCACCTTCTCGGCGCCTGCATACACGAGCAGCCAATCATGGACGACAGCAACCTTAATGTTACGCATTGCATTCCTTAATCAGCTCTCGCGCGCGGCGTCATCACCTCGCCGCCCGCGCAAGCATGTCCTCATAAACCTGTATCAACTGCGTGCAATGCGATGCCTCATCCGGAGGATCACTCCAGAAACCATCGTAAGCGGCCTGGCTCATCGCACTTACGACGGCGCCGTCCTGAAGCCTGCACAACAGCCCCCCGAGCGCATCGATGTCACCGTCGGGAAACAGCCAGCCGTTCTCGGGGGTCACAAAGTCGGCGGCCGCACAGGCATCCGATACAACGACCGGCAGCCCATACCCCAGCGCTTCGAGCACGGTGAGGCCGAAGGTTTCATACCAGCGTGACGGGAATACGAGCGCACGCGCCGATCGCAGCACACGATCAACGCCGACTGCGTCCTGCCATCCTAGAAAGCGGGCTTCCGGGTATCGAGTAGAAAGGCTTTCGAGCAGGGGCCCGTCGCCTACCACAACCGCGGGAAGCACCTGCTTGCGGGCTGCTTCGAGAAAGACATCCGCGCCCTTCTCCGGCGAAAGCCGGCCAAGAAACACGAGGTCGCCGTTGTCCTCGGCCCGGGTACGTTCCACTGCACGGCAGATTACCGGATTCCGCACGTCATACCATGTGACAGCTTTATCGAAGTATGGCGCAAGAGCTGTCCGCGCAAGACTCGACAGGGAAATGACATTGCGGATGCCATCGTCGCCAAATGCCGCCTGGCGTGCGACTAGCTGACGCCCCACTCGCCAGAGCTTGTGCGAATAACTTCGGGCGTCGCAGTTTGTGGCGATGCACTGGACTCCGAGGGCACGCTTCGTACATATACGGTTGGCTTGGTAGTCGTAAAAGCCGCCGTTCGGACACGCACTGAAGTAGTCGTGAAGCGTATGAACGCATTCGATGCCACTGCCAAGGGCGGCCCGAAACACGCTTGCTGACAACGCCTTGGACCATCCGTGAATGTGCACGACGGTGTCGGATCGATCCAGGCCGGACAGCGTGTTACGCAGCATTCCGGCCGCGTGCGTGTTCCAGATGCCTTGGCTGACGGCCGTAAAACGACTGCCAGAGCGCAGGATGTCGGCCTGCCCTGTAGTAATGCACTCGACGCCGGCGTCGCCCAACCCGGCATCGACGGGCTCCACTGCGGAAAAATAAATCACCCTGAGACCTTTCGTCGCCAGGGTTTTGGCCGAACTGATGGCTACCTGGGCTGCACCTCCATTCACATAGCCAAAGTCATTCAGTACGACGACTGTTTTAACGCCCAACAGAGAACCCTTCCTATCGTTTCGCGCGCCGCGAGCGCTCTCTCAAGACGTTCATCGGCAACGCCCATTCCTTGCTAGCTGAACCGGCGCTGCAGAGGACAAGGAAGTCGTGCCCTCGAAGCGAACGACGACCGGACTGTCAGCAGAAGGAATCACCACGGTGGGGTCCACGAAGGTCGTTCCAGCTCTGACGTCGAATACCCTATTCGCGTCAGTTATCTGGAGACAATACCCTTCCCTCTCGCCGTTCCGACCCCACAACACGATCATGGATGCCGTTGAACCATTGACACCAAATTTCACCCATTGCCCACTCGAGCCCACCGTCCCGTTCGCCTCGAATCGCGCCGTTCGGATGAGCCGGGCAGTGGTCTCAAGTGCAACAGCGGCAGGCTTGCGCTCGTAATTGCGGCGATAAAGGCCGAAGTTGGATTCACGGTCACCAGGATCATCCTGCCCGTTCGTCAGTTCGTACCACCACAAACCCGCGAGATAGTCTCGCGTTCTAGCCAACGCGAGACTTTGAATGAGAAACGCCGCAGCTCTCTCTTCCGTTACCCCTCCCTTTCCCGTATGCGTCGGCCAACCAAGTTCGGTGACATAGATCTTCTTGCCCAGACCTCCAGGCGCAGCGGCGACGAGGGCGGCGACGCCGTCCAACCAACGGAATACGTCTGCCGGAAAGGCATGCCTCCCGTTGGAGTACACATACGGATGTACAGAAAGCCCGTCGCAATGTGTCAGCAGTCCTCGATCAAGAACGGCTCGTATCCATCTGGTATCCAGATCGGCCACTGCACCGCAGATTATTTTTACTTCTGGAGCATTGTGGCGAATCACCTGTGCGGCGCTGACAACCAGTTCCACATACTTGCCCGGATCTCCGGTACGCCCACCTGACTTGCGATTACCCCCACCGATATTCCACTCGTTCCAAATCTCGAACGCACTCACATGCTGCCCGTACCGGGCTGCAGCAGCCCGGACGTACTCGACGTAGCCAGCTCTTGCTTCATCGGAGAGTGGGAAGCCGCCACCGTAGTGAGCATTCCCATAACCAAGGATCAACATCGGAAAAGCCTTGTCGGCAGACGCGAATATCAACGCATCCAGCCGCCGCAGCGAGGCCGCGAAATCCAGGCGACCACGCGATTTCTCGGCCATGCTCCAGTACAGATCATCGCGGTAGCTGTTGAAAACGCCCTCGTCGATGAGTCGATCCACAAAAGCACCGTCATTCCTACCCTGTGCGAGATGAATGCCAACTCCAAACAGAAATTCCGACGACGCTGCGCTCAGACCGAGAGGCAGAGAAAGAAAAAGGAATAACGCAGTTAGCGCGCGGATTCGACGCACGGGCCTTCATCCTTCGTCCGGTTCCACACCAAGGCGAAACAGAATCCTGCAGAAAAAAGAAGAATGGGCTGCTCGACAATGTTTGCGGTCAGACCGAACGAAAACAGCACCGCCATGAAGCCATACACGAGCTTCATGGAGAACACGTCTCGCGGTTTCCATGAGAACAGACGCCAAAGAAGCACTGACGCGTAAGCCCAGCCTAAAATGCCGAAGATCACTGTCCAGTAAACGAACAGATTATCCGCAACATTGAAAAGCTTCCATTCGCCAGACCCGTACCGTTGAGGGAAGCCCAACCCGCCAAGACCGCGGCCGATCAGTACGTTGCCGTGCTCCGTCCAGACCTCAAACGCACGCGGCCACATGTTCTCCATGCGATCCGCAAACGACGAAAGCCACCAGGCATAGCTCTCCGACACTGCGCGCGTAGATACGTCCAAATACAGGGAAAGCACAGGCATTCCGACGCAGAGCAGCAGTGCCCCAGCAATGACGGTGCGGGAAATCGTGGAGGCACGCCGCGTCTCGTAGAAGGTCACACATAGGCCCACGACGAACGCAGCCAACAGGGCAGCCTTAGTCGTCGTCAACGCGATGGCGACGACGGCCACCACCCACACGATCAATTTGACGGCAGGCTTCCTGTAATGTGCCAGCACGATGACCATACACACCAAAATCATGCTCGCTGCATCGTAAGCCGCTCGCGCAAGTCCCGTTAGGCGGCGCACACCCAGCGCCGTACTGTTACGTGCCTGTTCGGCTATACCGAAGACCGATTCAAACTGGGCTCCCTCCCACGGCATGGCAATGAACTTGTTCACAATCACTGCAGATGCCGAAACCAGCAATGCGCCGAGAATCCAAGGAATGTAACGGACGTTTACTCGTCCGTCCGTCGCCACGCAATAGGCAATACCCAGAAGAAACGGGAGAAAAACCTTGAATCCGAACATTCGCTGAAAAAGCCCGCCGAGATAGTAATAGCCAATAAAGAAATGAATCAGCAGCAATAACACGGCAAGCAATAGCAACGTGGGACGAACGAATCCTGCCATCCAGGCATAAATACATCCGGCAATGATCAGCACGGGAACTGCGTCACGCACGTACAGGAAAGAACCTGCGCCCGCCTGATCAAGCGCGTACCGGACAAGTCCTTCGAACGCGAAGGTGAACAGGTAAAACAACACGAGAAGACCCGTCAGCGTCTTCCATGGGCCCGCAGCCGCCTGATTCTTGTACCTGTTGATCTCCAGCCCCGGATCAATGCTGGTTGCCACGGCCATTCACGGCTCCTTCAAATACGGACAGATATGCGTCGGCAATCGCGCTCGACCTGAACCGTGCAGCGGACCTCAGAGCCGCTCCAGACCAGCGCGCATAATCGCCATCAAGCTTGTGCAGCAGTTCGTCGATGGCCTGCACAAGTCCGTCCACCGTCGCGGATGCAGCGACCACGCCAGTGTCCTCGTCAATCATTTCGGGGATGCCCCCCATCGGCGTCGCGACAACCGGACGGCCGTAGGCGAGCGCTTCGATCACGACTCGACCCAACGGCTCTTCCCAGATCGAGGGCACGACCGCCACGTCAATCCTGGCGAAGAACTCTGCCGGATCAACCTTCCCCATGAACGTTACCGGAAGCCCGGCGGAAAGTCCTTTCAACTTCTCGAGGTATGCCGCTCGCCCGTCACCAGCAATGAACAGGCTCAAATCGCCATTGCCCCGCTGCAGTCTTGAGAATGCCTCGATCAACAACTCGACCCCCTTTGCCGGGTCAAGCCGCCCGATGAAACCGATGTGCCGAACACGCTCGACGTTCCGCTCTTCGATTGCATGCGCATCGTAGGGGTTGTAGATGACCGTCTGGGGCACGCCTTCGAACAGCCCGAACTGGCGATGCTTGCGGCACATGAATTCACTGATGCCGACCAGATGATTGATGCGTGAAGTGGCCTTCATTTTCGGCGCACAAAAGAACGCACACGACCGGCACTGGCTGCTACACGAATGCCCGTCCTTGAGCATCGTGCTTTTCGAGCACAACAGGTAGAAGTCCCGGATCGTGTGAACTACCGGAATACCCGCCGCACGGGCTGCATCCCATACGGACACAGAAAATCCGGATACGGTATTCGTATGCACAACGTCGGGCGAAAACTCGCTCAGGATGCGGGAAAACACCCTGCTCGACAGCGGATTGTACGCATCCACGCCATGCCAGAGCATCTTCTTCCAAGAAGGGGGCGGCGCCTTGCGGGCTTCCTGGAGATAGAGATTCCGGATCTTCACCCGCTGAACCTCGACATCGTTGATTCGATCAATCAACTCTTCCCGCCCCAGGGATACCACCCTGACAGAATGTCCTTTCCTGACCAGTGACTCGGCCAGAAATCTGACCGATTTTTCTGCACCACCAACCTCTTCGGGATAGTAGAACGAATTGACAATTAGGATTTTCAAAAAAACTCCAGCCCAACGTCGGAAATATCGTAACCCCAGCCAATCTCTCCTACGCGAAACAGCTCAAACGGACGCGCGGGCCTCATTAACGTTCGCAGCATGATCGGTAACACTCGCATCCTTGGCCCAAATATCGAAGCGTAGGCCCCAAGGGCAGAACAAAGGATGACACCACATGCAATTAACGAATCAGATAAGGTCGGACATTATCCGGCACTGAAGCGACCAGTTCCTTTAAGAAGTCCTCCAAAGCCGGAAATGCGTTGGCAGCATCATCCGCACTACGAGCCACCCGCGAAGCACGAACCAGAATCCCGTCCGGGATACGCCCCTTGATCCCTTCACCCAGTATGTAAAGACGGGTTTCAAGTGCATCTTCGCTGTAGAGCCCACCGATACGTATCCAATACGCAACCGCCTCGCCGCTACGCGAATTTGCCGCATACATCCGCTTTCCCACCACTGGCGCCTCGGTGTTACCCACGCCATCGAAACGAGTCGTCGCAAGCGATTCCACCTTGTAACCCTGAGCGACGTAGCAAAGGTCGGGGCGATGCACTTTCACCTCCTGTCGCTGACGGCGTCCCCACGCGAGCGCAAGATGGACATACTGGCCCGTATCCCTGTTCACATATGTCCGCATGACAGTCTGATCATAGGGTTGGTCCATATTGGTGTCGTCGCCGGTGCTGAGGCGGACCTGGACCGCGCCGCTCGGAAGCATCTTCCAGCCGCCGAACTCCTTCGGAACCGACTCTTCAAGGTCGATACGGTCGGTCACTTCAACCAGATCAGGTGTAGCAGCCACTGCCGCCAAGGCGGCGATCACGAGCGCAGCAAATATTGCCAGTGCGAACGGGAGGGAAATGCGCGGGAGCTTAACGCTGAAGCCATTCATGCTTTGGCTACCTCTGTCCTTTTAAAACGCGCCGAAAGATATCTGAGAAGGGAGTCAACACCGATGATCAGCATGAGCGCCGTCAAGAACAGCACCATGCCCGAGAACCCATGCAGAAAGCCCTGCCCGGCTTCGTCGCCAAGGTGGTAGGTAATCAGAGACAGCGTGATCACGCGAACAAGGTTCGAACTGAAGCTGATCGGCACAATGAGCACCGCGAGCAGGATATTGCGAAAGGCTGACTCGTGCCGCATCAGATTCATGTAGAGGAGACCCAGAGCCTCCAGCGTGAAAAGAGAATTGAGCCCTGCACAAGCATCGGCGACGAGTAGCTGATACTGGCCGATCGTCAGCACGACGCCGTTCCTCGCTATCGGATAACCCATTTCGTAGAGAATATGTTCCGCCCCCCAGGACACGGCGATCTTCATCGGCTGCGTTAGTGCATCGATCACCGAGCCAGGCAATGGAATCATGAAGAACATGAAGAAAAAGGCGAACCAGAGCCTCTTAAGAATGACCGATCCGAAAAAGACAAGAACAATGCCTGCCGTCACCGGAATGATTGACCCCACCTCGAACAAGTAGAAAGCCTGAGAGCGCCCTACTATGTAAAGGAATAGCCCGAGCAGCAGCACCAAGAACCCCGGAATAGGAGCGGGGGCGGCAACCACCGACTCATCCGCCGCAACTTCTCGCGATTTATGGAAAAGAAACCATATCGACACCGCGAGCACGATCGGGCCATGGGCATTCTGATCCGTACTCCACAGGGTACGCATGAGGTCGGAGAATGTCGGGTAATACACCGCCCCAAAACCGGCGAGCAGCACAAACCAAGGCGCAAGGTCGATCCAGGGTGGTTGTTTCGTGTCGGTGATTTGGTTTGTCAGCGGCTGCATATGAAAACACGGAGACTCGAGCCGGTAAGGCGACTGACCATAAGGTCGGTCCCATGACTCGTTCGTTTAACAGAAGTTGTGGCCTTTGGCGCAAGCACGCAACGCGCAAGCCGACGAGTAGCCTGCCACGGTATATCAATGACCTGTGATGCTGCACCACAACACCTCGGCATCCGCTGCGGTACGTCCGCTGCGCAGAGTACTACGTCACGGTTTCAAGGAAGTGACCCGTCGTACGAGTTGATGCTCAGCAAGGGCTCCCTGGCAAATGACAGGGACTTGACGGCCGAGGTTCGTCCAGTGCGAAACCAAGGAGACTACCGAAACATGGTGCGTCTCCACGTATTTGTTACATGAGTTACCCATTCATGGCTACTGGTTTCGCACCCACTCGGGATCGCGTCCCGGCGCGAGACGAGATATTTGTCGAACGGCAGCACTTCCAGCCGCTTCGTAGGTGTGGAACCCGCCTCGCTGGTCTGACCTCTCATTACCCTGACGATCAGATCGAACGGGCCTCACAGCACGACGGGCACCGGCATGCAGAGCGGACGATAGTCCGTCGCGCTACTCCTCGCGCATACGGAGCAGTCTCACGTAGCGGGGATGTCCCGCTCTCGACAACGCGCATCCGCACGACCAGAGCCGATGCGGATGCGCGAATACCTCAGCCGACCCGGCGACGTGCAACAGCGCCGATCAGCGCCAGTCCTGCGCCCAGCATGGCCCAGGTGGTGGGCTCGGGCACCGGGGCGGTGTAGCCGGCGAGTTCTGCCGGGCTGGCGCGGTAGGCGTGCAGCACTCCGGGGATCAGTTCGAAGCCGTCGGTGCTGCCGCTGTAGGGCGTGGTGCTGGCGTGCAGCGTGCAACCTTCGGTCGAGCCCAGCGGGCACTGGATGCGCTGTTGCGTGAGCGGGTTGAACAGCACGTCGAACTGCACCGCGCTGCCGTTCTGGGTGACCGAGTAGTCGTTGTCGTTGCCGGCAACGATGAGCCACGAGCCGTCTTCGAGCTGCGGGCCGACGGCGAGACCTTCCCACTTTTCGGGCGACACGCCGCCGGTTGCGGGCAGGTTGTCGGCGGCGAGGTCGATGAAGGGCGTCGGGTTCTTGCTGACGGCGGTGAAGCTGGCGCCGGCTGCGTCGAGGTCGATGCCGGTCACGTCGGTCGCGCCGGCGAGGTCGATCAGATAGACATTCTTGTTGCCGGCGGCGCCCGCGAAGGTCGCGTCGGCGCCGAGGCCGCGGTTGTTGCGCTCCAGCACCATGAACTCGTGTTCGTTGATCGCCACCAGCGCGGAGATGCCGCGCCCCTGAGCGGCGGTTTCCATCCGGTAGGCGTACTGGGCAACGGCTTCACCGCTGGCGTTGTCGAACTTGACGATGCGGTTGTAGACGCCGTTGGCGCCGCCCTCGTCCACCATCGCGCTTTGCAGCATGGCGAAGGTGTATTGGCCGTCCGGCGAGATCGCGAGGCCTTCGAAGCCGCGGTTGGTGCGGCGGCCGACATTGCCGTCGCCGTCATAGTTGTAGCCGCCGGCCGTCAGCACCGGGCGCAGTGCCTGCGGCGTGTTGAAGGCGCGGATCATCGTGCCGCTGCGGTCGAATTCATACAGCGACGGGCCGTATTCGTCAGACACCAGCAGGTGGCCGTTCAGCGGGTTGATCACGATGCCTTCCGGGTCGAAGGCGGTGCCCAGATTGCCGGCCGAGCCACCCAGCGTGCTCGGAAACTGGCCACCGAGCGCGGTGCCGGCGCCATTGCGGAACTTGATCGTGTCGACCACCTGGAAATTCGAGATCGCGCCGGTGCTGCGATTGACGTCGAGCGTGAAGCGCTGGACGCGCACGTCGTAGGGCAGCGTGCCGCCGCCGGGGCCGCGGTCCGACAGACCCCACCATTCGTTGCGGTTGGGGTCGTAGTAGATGTCGGAGAACATGCCGAGCCGGCCGTCGTTCACGCTGCTGCCGAACAGATCACCGGTGGAGCCCGGAATGGCGATGCCATTGACGAAGGACACGGCGGATGCCGGTGCAGCGACAGCCGCGAGCAGCAGCGCCGCGGCGAGCGATGTGAGTTTCATGAAGACCCCCTGATTGTTGGTGTGTTGGTGAACAGTCGAGGGTAGCGAGCGGATGTTTCAGCGATGCGACGCGGTTGACGGTTTTCTTGCGGGAGCGGTCTTCCGACCGCCACGCGGCCTCTGCTGCCCGGGGGCTTCGATGCAGGCCGCTGTCGGGGTCAGAAGACCCCTCCCACAAAACCCCTGTCCCGGCGCCGGCCGCGGATCGGGCCCACTCCCTTTGAGAGGCAGCCATTGCAGCCGACCGCAGCGGTTGAAATGGAGGCGGCCCTACATCTTCCAGCTTACTGCCACCCAGGCCGCTCGCTCGGGCATGGGGTAGTAGGTATTGCTGTAGGCGAGCGTCGAATACACCTTGTCGAACAGGTTGTTGATGCCGGCCGACCAGGTGGCGGCGCCGGCCCGGATGCTGAATGCGAGGTCGAACACGGTGTACGACGGCAGCGGCGCGAAGCTGCGGTTGTCGAGATCGTTGCCGTCGAAGCGGCGGCCGGCGTGGCGGGCGCTCAGGGTGAGGCGCTGCGCTTCGGCCGGCGCCCATTCGATGCGCAGGTTGGCGGTGCGGCGCGGCACCAGCGGCACGTCGGCATCACTGCCTTCAAAACGCGGCTGCACGTAGCCGGCGTTGGCGGCAAACAGCACACCGGGCCGGATGCGCCAGCGCAGCTCGATCTCGACGCCGGTGCGCACGGTCGGCAGATCGTAGTTGCGATTCACGCTGAGGCCGCTGGCGCTGTCGAAGTAGATTTCGTCCTCGATTCGCATGCGATACGCCGTGGCGCCGAACTCGACCGTCTCCCCACGCGCACGCAGGCCTGCCTCGCGCGTGCGGCCGCTTTGCGGGCGCAGGTCGGCCGCCGCGAGTGCGAGTTCGTCGACGTTCGGGTTGCGGAAGTGACGACTGTCCGCGGCAAACACGGTCAGTGCCGGCGACAGCTGCCAGCTTGCGCCCAGTTCGCTCGCCCGGTTGCGCCAGTTCGATGCGGTGGCGTCGGTGGCGCGGAAAGCGCTCACGCAGCTGCCGGGCACTTCGACCGGAAACGGAATGAAGATGTACTGGCATTCGCGCGTGTAGCGGCTGCCCGCGGTGCGGCTCTCGGCGCGGTCGTGGCGCAGGCCGGCGTTGACGCTGACGCCCTGCCCCAGCCTGAACACCCCTTCGGCCCAGCCCGCGTGGCCGTTCAGTTCACCGCTGCGCCGGGTCGAGTTTCCGACCACGAAGTCGCCGTTCTCGCGCCGCAGGTAGTCGGACGACTCGCTGACGTAGCCGAATGCCAGGTCGTGCCGCTGACCGAAGGCGTCGATGCCCAGTTCGTGCGTCAGGCGCAGATCGCGCCGGGTGGAGTCGATCACGTTGCGCTGGTCGGCCAGCGCCGCACCGGCTTGCACGCCGATGAAGTACGGGTTTTCGCGGTCACGGTGATCGAACTGCACGGTGAGCAGCCCGGCGTCGCCGAAATCGGCACGCAGCCGGGCGCCCAGCGTGCGGTCGTCGGTGCTGCCGCCATCGAGCGGTGAGGCGCTGCTGCCCCGTCTTCGCGCACTGCTACCGCGGAAGGCTTCGGCGCTGACCGGCCCCGGCAGGCCGTACTCGTCGATGTGGCGCGCAGCACGCAGGCTGAGGTCGATGAAGGACCACGTGCCCTCAGGCAGCAGACTCAGCTCGACCGCGCTGTCGCGCGCGGCGTAGCGGTCGTTGTCACGGTAGCCGTCGCTGTCCTGCCGGCTCAATGTGACACTGGCGGCCAGCGGCCCGGTGCCGCCGGCTGCGCGCAGCCGCGCTTCGCGGGTGCCCCAGGCGCCAGCGCGCAGATCGAGCTGACCGGTGAGCGGCCCGGGCCGCGGGCGCCGGGTCTGGATGTGCACGATGCCGCCGACCGCACCGTCGCCATGGCGCACCGCCCCGGCGCCGCGCAGCACTTCGATGCGCTCGACCTGCGACAGCGAAACCGAAGACAGGTCCGCGCCCGACAGATCGTCGGCATTGAGCCGCACGCCATCGACCAGCACCAGCACATTGCTGACCGCGGTCGCGCCGAGGCCGCGCATGTCGACGGTGGCGCCCTTGTCGCGGCCGAAATAGCTCTGCAGGTTGAGGCCGGCTTCACGGCTGAGCAGTTCGCCCATGCCCTGCGCACCGGCGCGTTCGATGTCGTCGGCGGTGATGACCGACACGCCGTGCGGCACCGCGCGCAGCGTGTCATCGGCCGACGGCGCGCTGATGACGATTTCGTCGAGCCGGAAGGGCCCGTCGGCGTGAGCCTGCATGGCGGGCAGACACGCGAGGGCCGCCAGCGCTTGCCGGAAGAAGATGTTCATGAAGATGGCCTCAGCACCGGCTTCGCCCACAGGGCGAAGCCGGGCATGACTCAAGGTGTGGCTCAGGCCATGCGGCGACGGGCGACGGCGCCGACCAACGCCAGGCCGGCCAGCAGCAGCGCTGCCTGTTCGGGTTCCGGCACGGCGGCGACCGCGAGGTTGTCCATCGCGAAATAGGCCGGCGTGTTCATGCCGAAGGCGCCGTTGTCGCTGGATGCGAGCGCGAACTGCAGACTGCTCACCGTGCCCAGCGCGCTCAGGTCGACCCAGCGCCAGTCGGTGACGATGTAGTCGTCGGCGCTGTCGGCGAAGCGGTAGTCGGCAAGCATGAAGTCCACGCTGCCGATACTCTGGCCGAAGCTGTCGAGGCCGGTGATGGTGAGCATGAACCAGTCGGCATCGCTGCCGGCCGCCCCGCCGAACTGCTTGGCGAAGCCGTCGCCGTTAAGCATCGACAGCGCGGCGTAGGTGCTGTTGGTGAACCATGCGCCCAGCACATTCACCGGCGCGGCGAAGCTGGCCACCGGGGCGCCGATGTTGGCCACCGCGTAGTTGGCCGAGCCTTCGGCTCCGCCGCCGGCGATGGCGCTGTGCTGGTTCAGATAGCCCTCGGTGGCGGTGTCGGTCTGGTTGGAATAGACCCAGTCGGTGTGGCAGCAGTCGCCACCCCAGTCGTTGAAGCTGTGGTTGAATGTGGCGGCGCCACTGGTGAAGGTGGTGCTGGTCCTCGGGAAGAAGACGCTGTCGGGGGCCAGCGTCAGGTCGTCAAAGGTCGATACGCTGACCGCGGCGGCCGGTTGGCTCAGGGCGAGTGCGCAGAGCGAGAGTGCAAGCGTGCGGATATTCATGTGTGGTGTTCCTGGTGCGGCGCCGTTCAGGCGCGGTTGCGACGGACGATGACGGACAGCAGGCCGAGCGCGGCGGCATACATCGCCCACTGCGAAGGCTCGGGCACCGGCGGCGTCTGCGCGTCGAAGGCTGCGTAGTGGATGACGCCCACCGCATCGAGGTCGAAACCACTGCTACCGCTGGTCGGGTACGGGTCGTAGATCGGGTGCGGGCCGCCGTAGGCCGCCGGGTAGCTGTCGAAGGTCGAGCCATTGCCGACCACGTCGATCAGGCGCACGTACTGCACCTTGTTCACGTCCAGGCCGGCGATGCCGCTCAGCAGGTCGAGATCGAAGGGCGTGCCATAGCCGGCGCGGTACTTGCCGGCCAGGCCGTCGATATTGGTCGGATCGATGGTGCCGAAGCCGGACACCGGGCTGGGCGTGAAGGAGTAGTTCGGGAAGCGGAAGAAGTCGGTGCCGTTGGACGACACCTCGACGAAAGCCAGTTCGAGGAAGGTGTTGCTGAAGCTGTTCTCGAACACCGCGAAATCGGCGCCGGCGCCATTCGTGATGTAGCCGTCGAAGCTGAGCGTGATGCGACCGCCGTCGCCCAGCACGACGACGTCGGTCGAGGTGCCTTCGGCCTTGCCCAGGCCTTCGGCCGGGTTCTTCCAGGCGGCGTCGACGTTCGGGCCGGGCTGGTAGTCCGAGTAGCCGGTGGCCCACTGGACGAAGGCAGCGCTGTCCTTGTGGATGGCGGTGGAGCCGGCGCTGCCGGCCGCCGGCGCGAACGGCCCGGCGTGTGCGGAACCCACCAGCGCGAAGCCGGACAGGGCGATGAGGGTGGAAAGTGTGGTGCGCATGCAGACCTCCGTGCAGTGCCGGCATCACCCGCCGGCGAAGTGCAGAAAATCCGATGGCGCACGGCAAGCCGCGCGAGAAACGCACAGGAACGGATATGACGGCCGCAACACGGCCGAGCGAACGCATGCGCCCCAGGCCGCCCACCGCAGCCATCGGTCGAAGGGTCGAAAGACCCATTGCGCCAGGCCGGTCTCCGGGCTCACGAGGGGACATGTGCGATCCGCCTTCCCGTGCCGAGGGCACAGTGGCTGAATGGATCGCTACGACTCGCTTACCGTTGCGGGGGCAGCGCCGGAATAGCAGACCGCGAATGCGGCTGCGCACCGGACTTCCCGTTTCACCCCTTGCAGCGGACGCTGCGCGGGGCACCTGAGGCGAGCGCAGGGTATGCGAAATGCGGAGCGCGGGTCAAGGTTGCAGGCACCCGGCGGCAGCGATAGGTATTCCTTCCGCCATACCCGCTCCGTCTATCAGACTCGCATCGAGGACGTTGAGAAGGGGAGACGACGATGATGATGGGGCTTGAATCGCTGCACCCTGCCGATCTGTTCAGCCGTCGGCGGTCAGTACCCGAACAACAGGTGGCACCTTTCCTTCCCACGGCGCCTGCATGACCATATGTAGTGATCAGGTGTCCCGGGACTGAGGCTCAATCGACCGCGACAGAAAGTCGTCGAAGGCCGAGGCGAGTCCGCGCACCAACCCGGTTGGCGCCGTCCAACCCATTCCGTTCAGGCGTGACACATCCATCAACTTGCGCGGCGTGCCATCCGGCTTGGTCGTGTCGAACACCAGCTCCCCGTCGAAACCGACCACCTTGCCGACCAGTTCGGCCAGTTCCCTGATCGTGACGTCCTCACCTACGCCCACGTTTACCAGCGGCGGCTCGAAGCGGCCGGTCTTCGTCTCGTCGCTGCCCAGCAGGCTCACGTAGCGGTCTTCCGGCAGGTTCATCAGGAAGGCGCAGGCGTCCGCCATGTCGTCGCTATACAGGAACTCGCGCCGTGGCGTGCCGGTACCCCAGATGGTGACCGTCCGGTCGCCCCGCTGCTTCGCTTCGTGGAACTTGCGCAGCAGCGCCGGAATGACGTGACTGTTCTCCGGGTGATAGTTGTCACCCGGCCCGTACAGATTGGTTGGCATCACCGCCAGGTACTTCGTGCCGTACTGACGGTTGTAGCTCCAGCACATTTCGATGCCGGCGATCTTGGCCAGCGCGTACGGGCGGTTGGTCGGCTCCAGCGGGCCGGTCAGCAGGCAGTCCTCGCGCATCGGCTGCGGCGCCATCTTCGGGTAGATGCAGCTCGACCCGAGGAACATGAGCCGCGTCACACCGTTCTTCCATGCGCTGTGGATCACGTTGGACTGGATCACCAGATTGTCGCGAATGAACTCGGCCGGGTAGCTGTTGTTGGCAACGATGCCGCCGACCTTGGCTGCGGCGAGGAACACATACTCCGGCTTGTGTTCGGCAAAGAAGGCTTCGGTCGCGGCGGCGTCGGTCAGATCGAGTTCGGCGTGCGTGCGCTTTAGGACCTGGGTGTAGCCCCTGGCCTCGAGATTGCGGACGATGGCCGAACCGACCAGACCGCGATGGCCGGCGACATAGATGCGCGCGTGCTTGTCCATGGGATGGGTCGCCCGCTTACTCGTGATAGTCGTAGGCCTGGAATCCGGCCATCTTCACGAGCGCGTCGCGCTTGGCGCTGGTGTAGTCGGATTCGACCATTTCCTTGACCAGCTCCTGCAGCGTGGTCTTCGGCGTCCAGCCCAGCTTTTCGCGCGCCTTGGTCGGGTCGCCGAGCAGGGTTTCGACTTCGGTCGGGCGGTAGTAGCGCGGATCGACCTTCACGATCACGTCGCCCACCTTCGCCTTGGCCCGGTCACCGGTGACGGCGGCCACGATGCCCACTTCCTTCTCACCCTCGCCTTCGAAGCGCACCGTGATACCGAGTTCGGCGGCGGCAAACTCGACGAACTGGCGCACGCTGTACTGCACGCCGGTGGCGATGACGAAGTCTTCGGCCTTGTCCTGCTGCAGCATCAGCCACTGCATTTCGACGTAGTCGCGGGCATGGCCCCAGTCGCGCAGCGCGCTCATATTGCCCAGATACAGGCAGTCCTGCAGGCCGAGGGCGATGCGCGCGATGGCGCGCGTGATCTTGCGCGTGACGAAGGTTTCGCCGCGCACCGGCGACTCGTGGTTGAACAGCACGCCGTTGCAGGCGTACATGCCATAAGCCTCGCGGTAATTGACGGTGATCCAGTAGGCGTAGAGCTTGGCCACCGCATAAGGGCTGCGCGGGTAGAAAGGCGTGGTTTCCTTCTGCGGGATTTCCTGCACCAGACCGTAGAGCTCCGAAGTCGAGGCCTGGTAGAAGCGGGTCTTCTTTTCCAGACCGAGGATGCGGATGGCTTCAAGTATGCGCAGCGCGCCGATGCCGTCGGCGTTGGCGGTGTATTCCGGCTCCTCAAAACTCACCGCCACGTGCGACTGCGCGGCCAGGTTGTAGATCTCGTCCGGCTGCACCTTCTGGATGATGCGCACCAGAGAGGTCGAATCGGTCAGGTCGCCGTAGTGCAGGATGAACTTGCGGTTGTCGACGTGTGGGTCTTCGTACAGGTGGTCGATGCGGTCGGTGTTGAACAGCGACGAACGGCGCTTGATGCCGTGGACCTCGTAGCCCTTCTTGAGCAGGAACTCGGCGAGATAGGCGCCGTCCTGGCCGGTAACGCCGGTGATGAGTGCGATTTTGGTCATGCTGTCTCTGTGATGATGATTGGAAGCAATACAAGTCACTATGTTTGCACGCATCGCATACGGGACTGATTCCACGAATCCAGGACCGTATTTTGACTCATCACGGGCCCGCAGTCTTGCAACCGCACACGGCCTCGGGATTTCGAGGGTCTGCCATCGACCATCAGCATCAATTACGAACAGGCTGCAAAAAAAAACCGGGGCGCGAGGCCCCGGTTCCTTTCTCTCTGCGACCGCTTACGCCGTCACCGGCTTCGCCTGGCCGCCGCCGTAGGTCGACAGCTGGGTCGGCGTGCCGCCCTTCTTCAGACGCACGGCGCAGTACTTGAACTCCGGAATCTTGCCGAAGGGGTCGAGTGCCGGATTGGTGAGCATGTTCGCCGCCGCTTCGTAGTACGCGAACGGAATGAACACTGAACCGACCGGTACGTGCGGGTCGATGCGCACGTACAGTGCGATCTTGCCGCGGCGCGATTCGACGGTGACCACATCGCCCGCCTTCACCTTCAGCTTCGCCACGTCCTCCGGATGCACGGTGACGGTGGCGATCGGCTCGATGCTGTCGAGCACCGAAGCGCGGCGCGTCATCGAGCCGGTATGCCAGTGCTCCAGCTGACGGCCGGTGATGAGCACCATCGGGTACTCGGCGTCCGGCTTCTCGTTGGCCGTGATGAGCTTGGCCGGTACCAGTTTGGCGCGGCCGTTGGGCGTCGGGAACTTGTCGATGAAGACGACTTCGTCGCCCGGATCGCCCACGTTCTCGCACGGGTAGGTGACGGAGTGCTCGGCTTCCAGACGTTCCCACGTGATGCCGGCGATCGAGTGCATCGCCTTGCGCATCTCGTTGAACACGTCCTTCGAGCCTTCATAGTTCCAGTCCAGACCGAGGCCGCGGGCCATTTCCTGGATGATCCACAGATCCTGACGGGCGTCGCCCGGCGGGTTGATGGCGGCACGGCCCAGCTGCACCTGACGGTCCGTATTGGTGAAGGTCGCGGTCTTCTCGGGGAAGGCCGAGGCCGGCAGCACGACATCGGCAAAGTAGGCGGTTTCGGTCAGGAAGATGTCCTGCACGACCAGCCAGTCGAGCTTGGCCAGCGCGTCACGGGCGTGGTCGACGTCCGGGTCGGACATCGCCGGGTTCTCGCCCATGATGTAGCAGCCGTGCAGCTTGCCAGCGTGGATGGCGTCCATGATCTCGACCACGGTCAGGCCCGGGTTCGGATCCAGCGTCGTGCCCCACAGTTCCTCGAACTTCTGACGGATGGTCTGGTTGCCGACCGCCTGGTAGTCCGGGAACACCATCGGGATCAGGCCGGCGTCGGACGCACCCTGCACGTTGTTCTGGCCGCGCAGCGGATGCAGGCCGGTGCCGCGGCGACCGATCTGGCCGGTCATCATGACCAGCGAAATCAGGCAGCGCGCGTTGTCGGTGCCGTGCACGTGCTGCGACACGCCCATGCCCCAAAGGATCATCGAGGCCTTGGAGGTTGCGAACATGCGCGCGACCTCGCGCAGCGTTTCCGCCGGGATGCCGCAGATCTTCGCCATCTTCTCGGGCGAGAAGTCGGCCACGTTCTTCTTCAGCTCCTCGAAGCCGGAGGTGCGGTCCTTGACGAAAGCCTCATCGACCAGACCTTCCTCGATGATGGTGTGCATCATCGCGTTCAGCATGGCCACGTCGGTGTCCGGCTTGAACTGCAGGAAGTGCGTGGCGTAGCGCTGCAGATCGTTGCGACGGGGGTCGCACACGATGAGCTTGGCGCCGTTCTTTACCGCGTTCTTCATCCAGGTGGCGCCCACCGGGTGGTTCACCAGCGGGTTCGAACCGATCAGGAAGATCACTTCCGAATGCAGCACGTCACGCACCGGGTTGGACACGGCGCCGGAACCGACCGCTTCAAGCAGCGCGGCAACCGACGAGGCGTGACACAGGCGGGTGCAGTGGTCGACGTTGTTGGTGCCGAAGCCGGTACGCACCAGCTTCTGGAACAGATAGGCCTCTTCGTTCGAGCCCTTGGCCGAGCCGAAGCCGGCCAGCGCGTTCGGGCCCTTGCTGTCGCGGATTTCGCGCAGCTTGCCCGAGGCCAGCGCCAGCGCCTCTTCCCACGTGGCTTCGCGGAAGGCGGTCAACGGGTTGGCCGGGTCGACCACGAAGTCCTTGTGCTTGGGCGCGTCAGCGCGGCGGATCAGCGGCTTGGTCAGGCGCTGCGGGTGGCGCGCGTAGTCGAAGCCGAAACGGCCCTTCACGCACAGGCGTTCCTCGTTGGCCGGGCCGTCGCGACCGGTCACCATCAGGATCTTGTCATCCTTGACGTGGTAGGTCAGCTGGCAGCCGATGCCGCAGTACGGGCAGACCGAATCGACCTTCTTGTCCGGCGTCACCATGCCGACACCGCCGGCCGGCATCAGCGCGCCGGTCGGGCAGGCCTGCACGCATTCGCCGCAGGCCACGCAGGTCGAGGCGCCCATCGGGTCGTCCTGGTCGAACACGATCTTCGACGCGGAACCACGGAAGGCGTAGCCGATCACGTCGTTGCCCTGCTCTTCGCGGCAGGCACGCACGCAGCGGTTGCACTGGATGCAGGCGTCGAGGTTCACGCTCATCGCCGGGTGCGACTCGTCGCACGGCGGCTGTTCGCGCGCTTCGAAGCGCGAGTCGGTCACGCCGAGCTTGCCGGCCCAATAGGCCAGTTCGGAATCAGGCTTGTAGGTCTTGTCCGGCATGTCGGACAGCAGCAGCTCGACCACCATCTTCTGCGCCTTCACGGCGCGCTCGGATTCGGCCTTCACCTTCATGCCGGGCGTCGGCGCGCGGCAGCAGCTGGGGGCGAGCACGCGCTCGCCTTCGATCTCGACGACGCAGGCGCGGCAGTTGCCGTCCGGACGGTAGCCGTCCTTGTAGCAGAGGTGCGGGATGTCCACGCCCTGGCGGGCGGCGGCCTGGATGATGGTTTCGCTCACACGGGCCTTCATCGTCTGCCCGTCGAGCGTGAATTCGATACTTTCCGCGGCGACCGCGGGATCAAGAGGTGCGTTCATATGGGTTGCCGTCCCTTCACTTGATTTCGTCAGGGAAATACTTGATCACGCAGCGCACCGGGTTTGGTGCCGCCTGCCCGAGACCGCAGATCGACGCATCGACCATGGTCTGCGACAGTTCCTCGACCAGCGCGGTGTCCCACACCGGCTTGTCGATCAGCGTGTTCATCTTCGCGGTGCCGACGCGGCAGGGCGTGCACTGGCCGCAGGACTCGTGCTCGAAGAAGTGCATCATGCTGCGCGCGGCGTCGGTCGCCGTGTCCTTGTCGGACAGGATGATCACCGCGGCCGAACCGATGAAGCAGCCGTGCGGCTGCAGCGTGTCGAAGTCGAGCGGGATGTCGCCCATCGAGGCCGGCAGGATGCCGCCCGAAGCGCCACCCGGCAGGTAGCCGTAGAACGTGTGGCCGTCGAGCATGCCGCCGCAGTACTCGGCGATCAGCTCCTTGACCGAGATGCCGGCCGGCGCCAGATGCACGCCCGGCTTCTTCACCCGGCCGGACACCGAGAACGAGCGCAGGCCCTTGCGGCCGTTGCGGCCCTGGCTGGAGAACCACTCCGGGCCCTTCTCGACGATGTCGCGCACCCAGAACACGGTTTCCATATTGTGTTCGAGGGTCGGATAGTTGAAGAGGCCGACCTGGGCCACGTACGGCGGACGCAGGCGCGGCATGCCGCGCTTGCCTTCGATCGACTCGATCATCGCCGACTCTTCGCCGCAGATGTAGGCGCCCGCGCCGCGGCGCAGGTGGATGGGCGGCAGCGCACAGGGCGGATCGGCCAGCAGCTTCTTCAGTTCCTTCTGCAGCAGTTCGCGCACGTGGGCGTACTCGTCGCGCAGATAGATGTAGACCTCGCCGATGCCGACGCAGTAGGCGGCGATCAGCATACCTTCGAGGAAGCGGTGCGGGTCGCGTTCGAGGTACCAGCGGTCCTTGAAGGTGCCGGGCTCGCCTTCGTCGATATTCACGGCCATCAGGCGCGGCGCGGCTTCGCTGCGCACGATGCGCCACTTACGGCCGGCCGGGAAACCGGCGCCGCCGAGACCGCGCAGGCCGGAGTGCTCCATCGCGGTGATCACGGTTTCCGGATCGCGACGGCCTTCCACCAGATCACGGAACAGCTGGTAGCCGCCCGCCTTCAGATAGGCCTTGTAGCCGATGTACTTCGGTGCCGGCGCGGTCGTTTCCTTCGCCTTCACCGCCGCCTTGACCGCCGCTTCGGTGGCGCCACCGAGCGCGTTTTGGCCGACCACGACCACCGGTGCCTGTTCGCAGCGACCGACACAGGGCGCCGGAATGACGCGCACCTTGGTGCCGAGGATGCCCGGCAGCTTGTGCAGCAGTTCGTCGGCACCGGCCATCGCGCACGACAGCGTTTCGCAGACGCGCACCGTCAGTTCCGGCGGCGCGGCTTCGCCTTCGCGGACCACGTCGAAGTGGTGATAGAAGGTCGCGACCTCGTACACCTCGGCCTGCGACATCTTCAGCTCCGCCGCCAGGGCAGCCAGATGGCGGGCGTGGACGGCACCGATATTGTCCTGCAGCAGGTGCAGGCACTCGATCAGGAGGTCGCGGCGGCGCGGCATCCTGCCGAGCAGCGCACGGACCTCGTCCACCGCCTGCTGATCAAGCGCGCGCCCCTTGGGCGTCGGCTTGACCATGCGGCGCATCTGTTCCAGCGGGATGGAAAACGGTTCCGACATTTACGGTGATCCTCTTCAGTCAGTTCGTTGTGCGTGACTTCTTCGCTTTTGTCCGCGATGTAGTTTTCGGGGTGCCTGTACCGACGCCCTCGCATTGTTCAGTGCTGTCCTTCTTCCGGTCCTGCGCCCTTGTCCGTCAGTGCGCCGAACTCGCCCTGCTCCCGGTGCAGGTAGGCGAAATGCACGTTCCGCCGGTGCCACACCGAGTACCCGTACCAGTCATTGAAGCCGACGGCCTCGACCTTCTCCAGCGATTCAAGCAGCGACACGCCCTGCTCGAACAGCGTATCGACCTGCGCGATCAGCGTATCGAGGTAGCGACGTGGCGCATCCAGCACCTCGCGGCCACCCGGTGCACCGTGAGCCGGCACCACCTGCTTCACGTCCATCCCGCCCAGCTGCGCCAGCGCGTCGCGCCATCCGCGCTCCTGCGCGTTGTACAGATCGGGCAGATAGCGCGCGGCGCCCAGCTCGCCGGCAAAAAGTGTTCCTGTTGCCTCGTCGAGCAGCGCCGTCGCACCGGGCTGGAAGGTGTGGCCGAAATGAAGCAGCTTCAGCCTGCGCGAAACGCCGGGCAGATGGCCCGTGCCTTCGAACACCACCGTCGCCGGTGTCGGTTCGGTACTCGACATCATATTTTCGCCCAGTGCCGCGGTCAGGCGCTCGACACAGGTGTGGCAACTGGCCCGGATGAAGCGGTCTGTTTCAATCTGCGCCGCAACCGGCACACCCCGTGACACAAAAAAACCGTTGCCCAGCACGTGGTCGCCGCCGCCGTACAGATTGACCGCAGCGATCACCGGTTTGCCGAATCGCGATTCGACGAACGCCTTCAGGTGCTGCGCGAAGCGGTGGCTGGTGCCGGTGCCGATCAGCACCAGACCGCGCGCGTCCTCGATCACGCCGATATTGGTGACGAAGCCGGCGTTTTCGGCCGTCACTTCGAAGGACGGCGCCGGCAGCACGTGCACGCCGTCGGCCAGCGTGCGCACGGTCAGCGCCGGCAAGGTCTGCGCGTGAAGCACCGCTGCGGGCAGGAACCAGAAAATCGCGATGACCGCGCCGCGCAACAAGGAAAGAATCCCGCGAAACTTGGGCATACCGACGGTGGTCTTCAGCGCTGTGCTAGCCTTTTCTGCACCCGACGAGGCCGAGCCACCGAGGTTCGCAGATAACAAGTCCGTCGATAACAATTGAGGAGAACCGGTTTGAACGTCCATCGTTTCCAGATCACTGTCGCCACGCTCGCCGCCCTGCTCGCGCCGGGGCTGGCATCTGCAGCGAACGACTACCCGACGTCGTCGCGCGTCGAATTCGCGCTCGAATGCCTGCAGACCTATGGCAACAACCACGAGTACATCTACAAGTGTTCGTGCCTTATCGACGAGATCGCAGAAAAGCTGAATTACGACGAATACGTCGAACTGTCGAGCTTCAGCCGCTCGTCGGGCATGAGCGGTGAGCGCGGCGGCATGTTCCGCGGCACCGACCAGACCAAGGACGCGGTCAAGAAATACATGGGCATCGTGTCCGAGTCAAAGAAGCGCTGCTTCATCAAGTGATGCCCGTTGCGGCCGGCGTCGCCGGCCGTACACTGCCTGTCCGCGGCGCTCAGCTGCCGCCCTTCATGCCTGGCCGGATGGCGACCGCGCTCTCGAACTTCAGGTCCTTCGAATCGACGATGACCGCCTTCAGTTCGCCCTCACCCTTGGGCACGAACCAGAAGCGGAAGTTGGGGTTTTCGCTGATCGAGAAATCGACGTCGGCGGTCATCACCGGCTCACCGGCGTAGCTCACCTCGACCCGGCGCACGAAGTGCGGCGGCACGTAGAGGCGCGTCAGCTGGTCCATCGCCAGACCGGAACTGTTCGGGTGACTGATCATCAGCTGTGCCGCGCTCGGCTGACCGGCGACGGCGTCGTCGTCGAGCTTGAGCTTCATCTTGCCCAGGCGCGCCATCGCCTCTTCCTGATCCTTGCCGGCCGGCGCCGAACAACCGCCCGACGCCTTCACGTAGCGGCGCGCCATATAGACCTTGCCGTCACTGGTTTCGGCCAGCGCGCGCACCCAGCTGTAAGCCTCGATGCGCACCCGCGTCTCGATGTCGGCGCGCCCTGCAATGGGCGAGAAGGTGAAGGTGCCACCGATCGGCGACGGGTTCTCGTCGATCACGAGGTGCACCTTGCTGACATGTACGCCGCCCGGCTGCTGCTTCGTGCGTACCGCCAGCGGCACCACCGCCGCGTCCTCGGCCCGCACCGGTGCGTCCAGTTCGATCACGCTGCCGGCCGTGTCGTCGATCACCGGGCGATCACCGACCAGCAGCGTCTTCACCTTGCCCCAGATCGCCGTGTCGGACCCGTCGTCGGCCGCCTGGACACCGGCGACCCACAGAAAGCCGGCCAGCAGAAAGGCAAGCCTGCGCGAAATACTCATGTTCTTCTCCTCCAGATGGACTGCTCCGCGACGATCAGTCTGACGCCGATCGCTCGATTGTTCTGTAACCCAGGTCGCCTGGCCGCCGTGCACCGACACACGCCGCAGTCGCGGTCAGAAGACCGCTCCTACAGCTTCGATCCTGCGCAGGCGCACAGCGCTCCACCTGCTTCAATCTTCCCACTCCAGCTCAGCGTAAGCCGCGGTGACGTTGCGCTTGTGGAACAGGTCGGCCAGCTCCCAATCGCCGACCTGATCGCGCGCGACCTCGTCTGCCGCCTGCGCCAGTTTGCGGCCGGCCTTGATTGCCGCTCTCGTTTGATCGGCGAGGGCCTGCAGGTAGTTCCCCTGTTTCGCAAACGCTTCCCGCCACGCCGGGCCGGCGTCACCGTGGCCGGACACGACGCGCTTCACGTCGAGCGCAGCAAGTTGCGCGTTCACCTTGATCCAGCCCAGCAGCTTGCCGTCGACCACCGGCATGTGACCGACGAACAGCAGGTCGCCGGCGAACAGCGTGCCGCTCGTTTCGTCGAGCACGGTGAGGTCGTTGTCGGTGTGCGCGGTCGGCCAGGCGCGCAGACGCAGCACGCGTCCGCCGAGGTCCAGCGTGTCTTCGCCGCTGACCGTGCGCGTCGGGGCGACCAGTTCCAGCCCGCGTCCGGCTTCGCCCATCAGACGCTCGGCCGAAGCGATGTAGTTGCGACCGCGCGCTGCCAGTGCCGCCGGCAGCTTGGCGTGGCCGACGAATTCCGGCTTGTCGGCAACGAAAGCCTGATTGCCCAGCACGTGATCCGGGTGCACGTGCGTGTTGATGACGTAGCACACCGGCAGCGCCGTCTTCTGTCGCACGGTCTCGCGCAGCGCAGCCCCCACGGCCGGCGATCCGCCGGTGTCGATCACCGCGACGCAGCGACTGCCGACGACGAAACCGAGGTTCGAAATCGCACCGCGGTTGTGCGCGTCCTGCTCGGCGGTAACACCATTGAACACGAACACGCCCGGCGCGAGCTCCTTCATCGGCAGCGTCTCTGCCGCCATCGAAGCGCTCACCGTCAGCGCGATCAGCCCACCCACCATCGACCGCCACAGGCGCCCGGCAACGGCGCTTGCGGATTTGCACTCAACTGTCAGCATCGTTAGCATTCGGCGTCCATACGCGGCCCAGAATAACAAATCAGGATGCAGCGCCTCACCTCACCTCTTCCACTGCTGCTGACGCTTCTGGCCCTGTCCGGTTGTGCCATGCAACACGTGGAGCCGGCGCCGCTGCAGCCCGAAGCGTCGCAATCGGCATTCCGCCAACGCCAGCTGACCGATGCGCAGACGCGCGACTTCCTGGCGCAGCGCAATATGGATGTCGCGCAATGGCCGCCGGCGAAATGGGCGCCCGAGCAACTGGTGCTGGCCGCCCTCGACCGTCACCCGGCCACCGCGCAAGCACGTGCCCGCGCCCAGCTCGCCCGCGCCGAGCTGCAGACCGCCGGCCTGAAGCCGCGCATGTCGCTGGCGCCGGACATCGAACGCACCAACGAACGCGACCCCGGCCAGTCAGCCTGGAGCGTCGGGCTAGCGCTCGACCTCGCCATCACCGGGCAGTCGGTGCGCGAGGCGCGCATAGAACGCGCCCGCCTGCTGGCCGACAGCGCACTGCTCGACGAAGCCGATGCCGCGTGGACGATACGCAGCAACGCGCGCCGCGCACTGCTCGAACTGTGGTCTGCCAGCGAAGAACTGAAACTGCTGGACCGCCTGGTCGTGAGCTGGCTGGACGCGCAGGCGGCGATGCAGAAGCGCTACGAGCTCGGCGCCGCCGACGCGCTCGACCTGACGACGACGCGCACGGCCGCCGCACAGGCGGAGTCGCGTTACGTGCTGACCGAGCAGCGGCAGATCCGCGCCCGCGGCGAACTGGCGCAGGCGCTCGCCTTGCCGCTGTCGGCGATCGACGCCTTGACGCTCGATTTCGACGAGTTCGAACAGCCGCCGCCGTTGCCCGCCGACGACGCGCTGCGCAGCGCGGTGACGCTGGACCGCATCGATCTGCGCCGCGCGCTGGCTCGCCACGCCGCCGCCGAAGCCGGCCTGCAGGTCGAACTGCGCGCGCAATACCCGGAAATCCGGTTGCAGCCCGGTCTGCTGTGGGACCAGGGTGCGACCGTCTGGAAACTCGGCGCCTCGCTGCCGCTGTTCGCCGCGCAGCGCCAGGCCGGCCCGATCGCCGAAGCCGTCGCACGTCGCGAAATCGCGGCCCAGGACTTCCTGCTGCTGCAATCGCAGGCACTCGCCGCGCTCGACCTCGCGCGCGCCCGGGTCAAGGCCGCCACGCTCGATACCGATGGCGCCGAAGCGGAACACGACGAGGCGCGGCTGCAGTTCACCCGTACCGAACAGCGCTTCACCCGCGGCGACGCCGACCGGCTCGACCGCGTGCTCGCCCTCACCCGCCTGCTCGAAGCCGACATCCGGCTGTTGCAGGCGCGCACCCGCACACTGGCTTCGCGCCTCGCGCTCGAAGACGCCATGCAGCGCCCGCTTGCCACCGGCGCCGCCACGGAAGGACAGCCATGAAAGCACTGACACCGCATCGCGCGATGTTCCTGATGGGTCTGCTCATCATTGCCCTGGTCTGGGCGCTCATCTATTACGCACGCGACGAATGGAAGCTCTACGAAGCGCCGGCCGACGACGACATCGCCGTGCCCTCGCTGGTCGAACGCGACGAGAGCGGCATGAGCAGCGTCAAGCTGACGGCCGCGGCGCAGAAGGCGAGCGGCATCGAAGTCGGCCAGCCGCTGACCGTGCGCGCCGGCACCGAGCGCGAGGCGCAGGCAGCCGTACTCGATGTCGAACCGCTGTTCGCGCTGCGCGCGCAACTGCAGGAAGCGCGTGCCGACATCGCCCGCCTGGCTTCGCAACTGGCCCGCTCGGAGGCGGAGCGCGACCGCATCCAGGCGCTGTACAGCGACGACCGTAACGCGTCGGAGCGCGCATTGCAGACCGCACGCAGCCAGGCCGAACAGGACCGTGGCGCACTGGCCGCTGCGCGCGCCCGCGCCGACGGTCTGCACGCGCGACTGGTGCAGGGCTGGGGTGCACTCGGCGGCACCGCCTCCGGCGAAGCGCCGCGTGAACTGGACAAGCTGGCCGACCGCCGCGCCTCGCTGGTGGCGATCGCCTTGCGCGGCGCCGGCGACGCGCCGCCGACCATGCAGCTGCGCCTGCCCGACGGCGAAGAATCGATCGAGGCGCGGCGCATCGGTCTGGCGCCGCGCAGCCTGGCGCACGCGGCCGGCGAAACCTGGCTGTACAAGACCGAGCGCGTGCTGCCCACCGGCACCCGCCTCGCCGCGCGCGGCGTGACCGGCACGGAGGTGCTGCATCTGGTGCCGAACAGCGCGGTGGTCTGGTATGCCGGCCTGCCGTGGATCTATGTGCGCGACGACGACGAGCCGGAGGAATTCATCCGCCAGACCCTGCCGGCCGAATCGCAGCGCCCGGACGGCTGGCTCGCGCCGGCACTGGAAGACGACGCGCGTGTCGTCACCCGTGGTGCGCAGCTGCTGCTGTCGGAAGAGCTGAAGCACACGCTGGCGGACGAGAACGATGACTGAGCGCAGCAGCAGGTCAGAGGACATCCCCGCTCCGGCGCAACGCCTGTGGGAGATTCTATGTTCCGACGCAAGCGTTTTCGTGCTGTTTCGGGACATAGTCGGCGGTGTTCTTCATCAGCGAGAAGGCAATGCGAGCGAGTTTTCTTGCCAGCGCAACCAGCGCCTGGGTGCGGCTGAATCCGCGCTGGAGCATGCGCTGGTAGAACGGCTGCCAGGTCGTGGATCTGCTGGCCGCCATGGCGGCGTTGTAGAGCAGGCGGCGCATCTCCGAGTCGCCCTTCTTGCTCAGCGCACGGCGTCCGGTCTTCTTGCCCGAGTCGCGCACGCTGACGTCCATGCCAAGGAAGGCGATGAAGGCGTCCGCACCGCTGAAGGGAGCGCGATGGAACGCCGCGCACAGGCCAGCGGCGGTGAGCGCGCCGACGCCTTCGATCTTCAGGATGCGCCGGTACGGTTCAGTCCATCCGCTCTCGTTGATCAGCGAGGCGATGCGCTGCTCGAACCGTTTGATCAAGGCGGTGAGCCGCGCGAGGGCGACACGCACTTCGTGACCAAAGCCGGGCAGATCTTCCATGCTCTGACGGATGCGACCCAGGCTGCGTACCACGGTTGCGCGACGACGCAGCAGGCTGCGCAGTTCGGTGACCGCGGGGGCTGGCATGGAGAAGGGGCGCAGATCCGTGCCCTCGTGCGCGAGGTAGCGGGCGATCAGGCGTGCGTCGTGCCGATCGGTCTTGGCGCGCTGGCCCACGGTGTCGCGGTACCTGGACAGCTTGAAGCCGTCGATCAGAAACACCTGATGTCCGGCCTTGATGAGCAACTCGACGAGCGTGCAGTGATAGCTGCCGGTCGATTCGCAGGCGATGCGCTGGGCACCTCTCGGCAGCGTGCGCAACCAGCCGCGGATGGCCGCAGCGGTGTTGTCGATGCGCGTCACCTGCGCACTGGGGTACTCGGCGATGTCCAGCCAATGCTTGGAGATATCGATGCCAAAGCACACTGCCTCGTTCTGACTTGTCACGATGGGGCCCTCCCGACTAAGGTTCAAAAGGCTTGTCGGGATTCACCACAGCACTGGCTTGCAGGGTATGGACGGTACCGCGCGGTAACGCGGTCCGATGGATTCCTGATCGGTGCTTGGGGTGAGGGCGGGACATCTCTCCCACTGTCTGTACGTGCTTGCCGTCAGATCCGGACTGGGTCCCTCCGCCCGACAAGCTATTCCTACGCTTGCCAGGGCAGAACATACAAGCGGCCTTGGCCGCGACACGGCCGAGGCATGCCGCAGGCATCGATTCGGGTCGCTGTCGGGGTCAGACGACCCCTCCTGCAGGAGCACGGCTCAGGCGACGCACAGCCGGCAGGGGCGCGCGATGATTGAAGCCATCGTCCGCTTCTCCGTCCGTCGGCCGGGCATCGTGCTGGCGCTCGCGCTGGTGCTGACGATCTACGCGGTCAGCCGCATGGTCGACGCGCGGCTGGATGTGTTCCCGGAGTTCGCGCCGGCGCAGGTGGTGATCCAGACCGAAGCGCCCGGACTGCCGGCCGATCTGGTCGAAACCCGCGTCACCACACCGATCGAGGCGGCGGTGTCCGGCACGCGCGGACTGAAGGAACTGCGTTCGCAGTCCATTCCCGGCCTGTCGGTGGTGACCGTCATCTTCGACGAGAAGTCCGACCTGTTCCGCAACCGCCAGCTGGTCGCTGAACGACTGGGGACGCTGGGCGCACTGCTGCCCGCCGGCGTCACGCCGGTCATCACGCCGCTGACCTCGTCGGCGTCGACACTGCTCGGCGTCGGCCTCACGTCGGACAAGCGCAACCTGATGGACATGCGCTATCTGGTCGATTCCGTCGTGCGCCCGCACCTGCTGGCGGTACAGGGCGTGGCCGACGTGAATGTGTTCGGCGGCGATGTGCGGCAATGGCAGATACAGCTCGATCCGGCCCGCCTGCGCGCGCTAGGCGTCACGCTGGCCGACGTCGAGACGGCGGCGCGCAGCGCCGCCACAGTCGCCGGTGCCGGCTTCGTCGAGAACGACAATCAGCGCCTGCTGATCGCCATCGACGCCACCCCCTCGACCGCGCGCAGCCTCGAACAGCTGACCGTGACGCTGCCCGACGGCCGTTCGCTGGCGCTGGGCGACATCGGCCGCGTGCGCGAGGCGCCCGGTCCAGCCATCAGTGCGGCGCAGATCAATGGCACGCCGGGCGTGTTCATGATGGTGCAGGGTCAGCTCGGCGCCGACACGCTGGGTGTGACGCTCGAACTTGAGAAGGCACTGGCCGATCTGGCGCCGCTGCTCGAACGCGAACAGCTGGTGCTGCACCCGGCGCTGTTCCGGCCCGCCAACTTCATTCAGACCGCGCTCGGCAACGTGCGCGCGGACGTGATCATCGGCGCCTCGCTGGTCATCGTCGTACTCTTCCTCTTCCTCTACAACCTGCGCACCGCCTTCATCTCGGCGGTGGCGATTCCGCTGTCGCTGCTGGCGGCCGTGCTGGTGATGCTGGAAACCGGTGCCAGTCTGAACATCATGGTGCTGGGTGGCCTCGCCATCGCGCTCGGCGAGGTGGTGGACGACGCCATCATCGATTGCGAGAACATCTACCGCCGCCTGCGCGAGAACCGGCACAAGGGCTCGCCGGTGCCGACCTGGAAGGTGGTGTTCGACGCGTCGATGGAGGTCCGCAGCTCGGTGGTCTACGCCACCTTCATCGTCGCGCTGGTATTCGTGCCGCTGCTCACGCTGTCGGGTGTGGCCGGCAAGCTCTTTGCGCCATTGGGCACCGCCTACATCCTGGCCATCCTCGCCTCGCTGGTGGTGGCGCTGACGGTCACGCCGGCGATGAGCTGGCTCATGCTCGGTCAGCGCGAACTGCCGGACGACGACCCGCCGCTGATCCGCTGGCTGCGCCCGCGCTACGAGCGCACGCTGCGCGCGATCGAACGCCGGCCGCACGGCCTGATCGCGGGCGTCATGTTCATGCTGGCCGGCGGCATCGGCGTGCTGCCGCTGTTCGGTGGCGAATTCATCCCGCCGCTGCGCGAAGGTCACTACATCGTGCACCTGTCGACCATCCCGGGCACGGCGCCGGGCGAGGTTTTGCGCGTAGGTCAGCGGGTGACCGAGAAGATTCTCGAGATCGACGGCGTGAAGTCGGTCGCGCAGTGGGTGGGCCGCGCACAGAACGGCGCCGACCCTTTCGGCCCCCACTACAGCGAGGTCGAGATCGAGATCGGTCCGCTGCCGGCGAAGGATCAGGAGCGCATCCTGGCCGACATCCGGCGCACCGTCACCGGCGACGACGGCGACGAGGACCGCTCGGACGAGGAAGCGCAGAACACCGTCGGCTTCCCCGGCCTCGCCTTTTCGGTGAACACCTTCCTGACCGAACGCATCGGCGAGACCGAATCCGGTTTCCCGGCAACGCTGGTGGTGCAGGTGTTCGGCACCAATCTCGACCGGCTGGACGCCGATGCCAGCGCGGTCGCTGGCGCGCTGGCACGGGTGAAGGGCGCGACCGACGTGCAGGTGCTGGCACCGCCGGGCACGCCCGAGATCGTCGTGCGGCCGCGGCTGGACAAGCTCGCGGTTTGGCGCCTGTCGCCGGAGGATGTGCTGGCGGCGGCGCAGACCGCCTTTGCCGGTCGCCGGGTGAGCGAGGTCTATCGCGGCACGCTGGCGACACCGCTGGTGGTGACGCTGGACCCGGACCATCGCCGTTCGCCGACCGAAGTCGGCCGTCTGCCGCTGCGCACGCCCGACGGACGCCTGATCGAACTGCGCGACGTCGCCGACATCGCGGTCGAGAACGGGCGCTACAAGATCCTGCACTCCGGCGGCAAGCGCGTGCAGACCATCACCGCCAACCTCGCCGCCGGGCACGATCTGGGCCGCTTCAGCGACGACGTGCAGCGGGCGCTGCGCGAGGACGTGAAGCTGAATCCGGGCAGCTATTACAAGGTGACCGGTGCGGCCGAGGCGCAGGCACAGGCCCGGCGCGAGCTGGTCACCCACTCGCTGCTCGCCGCCGCCGCCATCGCCGTGCTGCTGATGCTGGCCTTCACCAGCCTGCGCAACCTGATGATCACCTTCGTGAACCTGCCGTTCGCGCTGATCGGCGGCATCCTCGCCGCGCTGGCCGGTGGCGGCTGGCTGTCGCTTGGCTCGGTGGTCGGCTTCGTCACGCTGTTCGGCATCACGTTGCGCAACTCCATCATGCTGGCGTCGCACTACCAGCATCTGGTTGAGCAGGAAGGCCACCGCTGGAACGTCGATACCGCCATCCTCGGCGCCACCGAGCGTCTGCCGTCCATCCTGATGACGGCACTGGTGACCGGCCTCGGCCTGATGCCGCTGGTGATCGGCTCGGGCGAGCCCGGCCGCGAGATCGAGGGCCCGATGGCCGCCATCATCGTCGGCGGCCTGGCCACCTCGACCATCCTGAACCTGTTGGTACTGCCGACGCTGCTGCTGCACTACGGGCGTTTCGAGCCCAAGGACGAGGACCGCAGCGAGGCGAAGTCTCGATAGGCGCCCCTTTGATCACGGCCCTGTCGCGGCCAAGGCCGCTCCCACAATGGAAATGCGCCTGCTCCGCGACCTGAGCCTGAGCTACTTCACGATCAGCGGATCGATCATGATGTCGCGCGTGAAGAAGGTGTTCTGCTCGCCCGCACAGCTCATGAAGCCGAGCGCCTCGCCAAAGCGCAGGAACTGGCCCTCGCGCTTCAGGTAGGCGTTCTGCGCCTGGTAGGCCTCGGTTTCGGTCTTCAGCGTGGTCGGGCAGTCAGCGAAGATGGCGTCGCCGCGGGCCTTGTGCTGCAGCACATGCACCAGTTCATGCAGCAGGAAGGAATTGTCGGCGGCGTTCTCGAGATCGAGCGTATCGCGCAGGTAGATGACGTAGTGCTCGGTCTCGAAGGTGGCCGCGATATTGGTGCAGCCGGCCGCTGCCTCGGGACAGACCGCCTTCGCCAGTTCGGCTTCCGTCAGCACCTGCACCGGCGGCAGCGCGTCGACGGGAATGGGCGGATAGCCGGACAGCTTGGCTGCGAGGTCGACCAGAAAGGCCAGCAGTTCCTGCGACACCATGACGCTCCTCCTTCCGCCGATGCGCAACAGACCGCGCGCCGGGCGGAAACGTTCGCCGCGGCGACGCTGAAGCCCTACACTGCGCGCCGATCATGAAGGACATCGTGAAGCACATCGTTCTCGACACCAACGCGGTACTCGACCTGCTGCTGTGGCACAACGCCGAACTGGACTGCGTGGCACAGGCGCTGGCCGACGGCCGCGCGCGGCTGTCGTGCGACGAAGCCTGCCTGCGCGAACTGCGCACCGTGCTGCGCTACGACAAGTTCGGCCTCGACGACGAGGCCGCCGCCCGCCTGTACGCCGACTACCTCGCACGGATCGAACTGCACCCGCTGCCTGCGCAGCCCGATACCTCGCTGCCGCGCTGCCGCGATCGAGAGGACCAGAAGTTTTTCGACCTCGCCGTGCGCAGTGGCGCCGACCTGCTGGTATCGCGCGACCGCGCCGTGCTGCGCCTCGGCCGGCACCGGCTGTGCCCGTCGACGTTGAAGGTGGTGGCACCGCCCGCGCTCGCCGTCCTGCTGGCGCGCTGAACCTAGCGTCGGCACCCGACCAGCCGGTTCAAGTTTTTCGTGAGGCTTTGTAAGCAGCGGCTGCCTATACTCGCGCCCGTTCGATCAGGCGCGCACAGATGCGCCACGCATCCGAGACAGCAGGCCCGCGCAGTTGCGCACGGCCGTAGACACCCAGAGAGAGACCTCCAATGACAACCGTGCTCCGTCACACCCCGATCGCCCTCGCCCTTGCGCTGATGGGTCAGGCCGCACTGGCCGCTCCGCCCATCCTCGCCCCCACCGTGGTCATCACCGGTACCCGCGTCGAGCAGAATTCCTTCGACCTGCCGATGGCCATCGATTCGATCGATGCAGCAACCATCCAGGAGCAGCGCGCGACGGTGAACCTGTCCGAAGTGATCAACCGCGTACCCGGCGTGGCCGCTGCCGGCAAGGAGAACTACACCCAGGAACAGTCGCTCACCATCCGCGGCTTCGGTGCGCGCTCAGCCTTCGGTGTGCGCGGCGTGAAGCTGTTCGCCGACGGCATTCCGGCCAGCACGCCGGACGGCCAGGGCGGTACCGGCCTGTTCGACCTCGCCTCGGCCAGCCGCATCGAAGTGCTGCGCGGCCCCTTCTCGGCGCTGTACGGCAACCACTCGGGTGGCGTGGTGCAGGTGTTTACCGAGGACGGCCCGGAGCGCTTTACGCTGACGCCCAGCTTCCAGTTCGGCAGCTACGACACGGCCCGCTACGGACTGAAATTCGGCGACACCATCGGCATTTTCAACTACACCGCCAGCGTGTCGCACTTCCGCACCGACGGCTACCGCGCCTACAGCGAGTCCGACAAGGACCAGGCGAACTTCAAGGCGAAGTGGCAACTCGGCGACAAGTCGACACTGACCGTCGTCGGCAACTACATGCACCAGCAGGGGCAGGACCCGCTGGGCTTGAACATCGATCAGTTGAACGGTGACCGCCGACAACAAGGCACGGGCGCGCTGTCGGGTGCCAACGGCATTCGCAACGCCGAGTTCTTCGGTACGCGTCGCACGCTCGAGAACAGCCAGGGCGGCGTGATCTTCGAGACCGCGCTGACCGATCGAGACACCGTGCGCGCAGCCTTCTTCCTCGGCAACCGCAACAACGCGCAGTACCTGGCCATCAATGCGCTGGTGCAGAACAACATCCGCGCTGCGGGCGGCCTGTCCACCTTCGATCGCGACTACTGGGGTACCAACGTGCGCTGGACGCACAGGTACGACAAGGCGACGATGACCGTCGGCGCCGAATACGAGCGCGCGGACGAAGATCGCAAGGGCTATCGCAATGGCGCAACGGTTGCCAACGACAATCTGCTCAACGTCAATTACGGCTCTCAGGGCGAACTCAAGCGAAACGAACTGAACACTGCCGAGCAGAGCGGCATCTTCCTGCAAGGTGAGCTGGAAGCGACCGAGCGGCTTCTGCTGTCCGCGGGTGTGCGTTATTCCAAGGTCGAGTTCTCTTCCAAGGACAAGTTCGTCTGCACGACCGATGGCGCGGCCTGCAGCGGTTCGACGCTGACCGTCAATACCGGTCTCAACCGGTTGAACCCGGACGACAGCGGCTCGGCCGACTACAGTGACTGGACGTCGACCGTCGGCGCCGTGTTCAAGCTGACGCCGACCACCAATCTGTACGCCAACGCCGGGCAGAGCTTCGAGGCGCCGACTCTGATCGAACTGGCCTATCGCCCGAACGACCTGTCGGGCATGAACTTCGACCTGAAGCCGTCTACGAGCATGCAGTACGAGATCGGGGTGAAGTCCTACGTCACCGACGCGACCCGGATCGACGCCGCGGTGTTCTACATCGACTCCGAGAAGGAGATCGTCACGCAGAGCAACCAGAATGGCCGTGTCGTCTATCAGAACGCCGGGGACACCTCGCGCAAGGGCTTCGAGCTGTCGATCGACTCGCGACTGAACGAGAACTTTGCCGCCTACGCGGCGCTGACGCTGATCGACGCGAAGTTCGAAGACGCCTTCCGCACCTGTCTGGTCGCGCAGTGTGCCAGCACCACCCCGCCGGGCATCACGGCAAACTCGAGCGTGGTGGCCGAAGGCAACAAGATCGCCGGCATCGCCAACAAGTCCTTCTACGGCGAGTTGACCTACCGTCATGCCGGCCTCGGATTCAACGGCGCGATCGAGTACCGCGCCAGCGGTCGCATGTTCGGCGACGACACCAATCAGGTGCGCGTCGGTGGCTATGGGGTGGCGGCGATCCGCGGCGGCTTCACGCAAAAGCTCGGTGGCTGGCGCGTCAGCGAGTTCGCACGCATCGACAATCTGTTCGACAAGGAATATGTCGGTTCGGTGTATATCAACGCTGGCGAGGCGCTGACCGGCCGCTACTACGCACCTGCCGGCGAGCGCAGCTGGCTCATCGGCATCTCCGCCGCTTACGCGCTGTAAGTCACAGCCAGCCGGGGCAGCACGCGCAGCGCGTTGGCCCCGGTGGCAGCGATCAGCTCATCGGTCGAGACGCCCCGGATGCCGGCGATCACCTGCGCGATGCGCGGGAGATGCGCCGGCTCGTTGCGTTCACCGGCGGCGAATTCCGGCGGGATATCGGGTGCGTCGGTTTCGAGCACGATGGATTCAAGCGGCAGTTCGGTCACGAGACGGCGCAGATTCAGTGCGCGCTGCCAGGTCACAGCTCCGCCGAAGCCGAGCGCGAAGCCCAGCTTGATGAATTCGTCGGCCTGCTGACGGCTGCCGTTGAAGGCATGGGCGATGCCGCCCGGCCCGTTGCGGCCGAACACGGCGCGCAGGTGCTTGAGTATCCGGTCCTGACTGCGCCGCACATGCAACAGCACCGGCAGGCCGCGTTCGCGCGCGAGCTTCAGCTGCGCGACGAAGTACCACTCCTGCAGTTCGGGATCGATGTCGGTGACGAAGAAATCGAGACCGATCTCGCCGACGGCGAGGACGTCATGGGCATCCAGTTCCATCGCCAGCCGGTCCAGATCGTCGGGTCGCGCTGCCGGCACGAATAGCGGATGGATGCCCAATGCAAAGCGCAGATCCGCCTGTCCGTCACACAGTGCCCTCACCCGGCCGAAACCGTCGCGGTCGACGGCCGGCAGCACCATGCAGCCGACGCCGGCAGCGCGCGCGCGCGCGATCATCGCGCTGCGGTCAGCGTCGAATTCGAAGGCATCGAGGTGGCAGTGGGTATCGATCAGCATGATCGGTCGTGGTAAGCGGATCCGGTCAGCATAGCGCTGCTCAGCCTAGCCAGGAAACGACAAGGGCCGGCGGCGCACCTGTGCACCACCGGCCCCGGAGCGGGACTGACTTTCGCCTCGCTCGTTCAGCGCTTCTTCTTGCCCATCTCGTTACCGATGGCGCCACCAACGATGGCACCACCCACGGTACCGACAGTGCTGCCGCCGGTCAGCACGGAGCCGGCGACACCACCGGCCGCGGCACCTATCATCGCGTTGCTTTCGCTGCGGCTCATACCGGCACAGCCAGTCGTCAGGGCAGCCAGCACGGCCACGATGGATACGGTCTTGAGGGTATGGATCGGCGTTTTCATCGCGTTTCTCCGCAGTCATTGATCGGTCAGCACGCGATGTCGATCGCTCGCGGCTTGATCTGAAGTCTAGGGAGCGATGCGCTGTCGCGCGGTAGGCCGGCAACGAAGCGATCTGTCGGCGGAATCCGACGGCTGGCGGGCGTTGCGCGCGGAAGCCGAGCCGGCTGATCGCCCGCACACGCGGATGCGGTGGGAGGGACCTTCTGACCGCGACAGCAGCCTTTACCGAAGCCGGCGGACCGCGGCGACCCAGTCGCGACCACGGCCGCTCCCACAATGGGAATGCGCCTGCTCCGCGACCTGAACCTGAATCAGGGTTTTGTGGGAGGGGTCTTCTGACCCCGACAACAACCTGCATCGAAGCCCGCGGAAGGCCGCAGCCGCGTCGCGACCAAGGCCGCGCCCACAGGGAAATGCGCCAGCTCCGCGACCTGAGCCTGAGCCGCTTGGTCCTGCATTGGTGCCCGGAACGGGACTTGAACCCGTAAGCCTTGCGGCGGCGGATTTTAAGTCCGCTGTGTTTACCAGTTTCACCATCCGGGCGGACGGAACGGCGGCGAGTATGCCACCGATGCGACGGGAATCAGCCGGCGCGCACGACCGGCGCTGCGCTGCGATCACCGACGCGACCGACCACGGAGGCGGCATCGAAGCCGTGACGACGGAAGGTGGCGATCACCGCATCCAGCGCGTCCGGCGTGCAGGACACGAGCAGGCCACCGCTGGTCTGCGGATCGGTGAGCAGTGCGCGGTCTTCCGCCGCAAAGCCGTCGGCCAGCACGACGCGCTCGCCGTAGCCGGCCCAGTTGCGGTTCGATGCGCCGGTGACGAAGCCTTGCGCGGCGAGCTCGCGCGTGCCGGCATGCAGCGGCACTGCCGACCAGTCGATCGACACGTCGCAGCCTGAACCGCGTGCCAGCTCGAGCGCGTGGCCGGCAAGTCCGAAGCCGGTCACGTCGGTCAGCGCATGCACGCCGGGCAGCGCCGCCAGATCCGGCCCCGGTGTGTTCAGCTTGGTGGTGCTGGCGATCATGCGCGCGTAGCCGGCCTCGTCCAGCGCACCCTTCTTCAGCGCGGCCGACATGACGCCGACGCCGAGCGGCTTGCCCAGCACCAGTACATCGCCCGGCTGCGCGTCGGCATTGCGGCGGATGCGATCCGGATGGGCGATGCCGAGCGCCACCAGACCGTAGATCGCCTCGACCGAATCGATGGTGTGGCCTCCGGCGACGACGATGCCGGCCTCGCGACAGACCGACGCCCCACCTTCCAGGATGCGGCCTATGGTCGTCGTCGACAGTACGTTGATCGGCATGCCGACCAGCGCCAGTGCGAGGATGGGCCGGCCGCCCATCGCGTAGACGTCGCTGATCGCGTTGGTGGCGGCGATGCGGCCGAAGTCGAACGGGTCGTCGACGATGGGCATGAAGAAATCGGTGGTCGCGATCAGCGCCTGTTCGTCGTTGAGGCGATAGACCGCCGCATCGTCCGACGTTTCGATGCCCACCATCAGTTCCGGCGGCACCGGCATCGCCGCCGTGTGCTTCAGTATCTCGGACAGCACGCCGGGCGCGATCTTGCAGCCACAGCCGCCGCCATGCGAGAGGGAAGTCAATCTGGGTTCGGTGCTCGCTGCCTGCGCTTCGTTCATCTGTCGATCCAGTTCTTGCGGGGTTGTCATGCGGTCGCGACGCCATGTCGCGGGCCGAAGGATGCCAGACATCCGTCGACCAGCGCGACCAGTGCCGCACGCTCTCGTTCGGGTGCGAACAGCGGCGCGCGCGCGGCGCACTGCCGGTCGAGCCGGGCCAGCCAGCCGGCATCGTCGCGTGCGCGGGCGATGCATGCGGCCAGCGCCGCCGCGTCGCCCACCTCGAATAAGCCATCGTAGTCCTCGCCGAGCAGGCCGACGTTGCCGTCGATGCGCGACGCGATCACCGGCACGCCGCAGCGCACTGCCTCGATCACTGTATGTGCGCCGCCCTCCATGCGGCTCGGATGCACCAGCACGCTGGCGCGCGCCAGCCGACGCAGCGTGTCGTCGTGCGTCAGCCCGCCCAGCCAGCGATAGTGCGGGCATTCGTGCATCAGCGTGCGCGCCTGCTCGCCCAGCGCGGGATCCAGCGCCCCGCCGATGTGGTCGATGCGGATATCGGTGCGCATGCGCAGCCGGCGCACCGCGTCGAACAGCGTGTCCGGCGCCTTCTCGATGCGCAGGTGGCCTATCATCAGCGCGCGCAGATGGCGCGTCGGCGGTGCAACGCGTGCGCGCACCGGCGTCGATTGCAGCAGCACGCTGCAGCGTGCGCGCAGCGCCGGCGGCAGCGCACGCGCGCCGAGCGTGTTCAGCGTGATCAGGCGATCGGCAATGGCCAGTGAATGCCGAGCCGAGGCGTCGCAGTCGATGTCGCGGTACAGATCGGTGCCGGTCAGCGCGAGCAGCAGCGGACGCGACGGGTGTGCCTTCCGCCACGCAGTAGCGGCTGCAGCGGAACGGCGGGCGTGCAGAGCGATCATCAATACCTCGTCGCCGCCCTGCCAGTCGGACACCAGCCGCACGTCAAAACGCGGCCGCAGCATGGCTGCCCAGCGACGTGCAGTGCGCCAGTTGCCGTTGTTGGCGTCGGCCAGCGCCGGCGTGACGATGACGATGGATGGACGGGACATGGACGTGTGTTCGATGGAGGCCTCAGATCAATCGGCAAGCGCCCGTCGCGGAGACCGCACGACTCTCGCGGCAGCGCTGCGCGCGAGCCGCGATGACACGCTGGCCCGTTTCGCCGACTATCGGCGCGCCTGCCCGACACTGCGCATCCCGGTTCACGAAACGCTGAATCCGCCGCTGTGGGAGCTGGGCCACATCGGATGGTTCCAGGCGTGGTGGACGCTGCGCAATCCGCTTTATCTGAAGGGCGTGCGTGCCGACCCTGACGTCCCGCGCACGCCGCCGCTGCGGGCGAACGCCGACGCGCTGTACGACTCCAGCCGCGTGCCCCACGCGAGCCGCTCCGCTCTGCCGCTGCCGGACGCCGACGCGACGCTGGACGATCTCGCCCGGCAACTGGACGGTGTCCTTTCGCTGCTGGCCGGCGTGCCGGACGATGGCGACGACGCGCTCTACTTCTTCCGCCTGTCCTTGCTGCACGAGGACATGCACCACGAAGCCACGCTCTACATGGCACAGCAGCTCGACATCGCGGTGGACGACCCGCGCTGGCAGCCGACAGCGGCCGGCGCACGCGACACGCTGTCGCTGCCCGCGGCCCGCCACCTGCTCGGCAGCAGCGGAGACGGCTTCGCCTTCGACAACGAACTGTGCGCGCACACGGTGAGCGTGCCGGCGCTGGACATCGACAGCGCCGCGGTGAGCTGGCGCGACTACCTGCCCTTCGTCGATGCCGGCGGCTACGACGACCCGCGCTGGTGGAGCACTGACGGCTGGCGCTGGCGCACGGCGCAGGGGCGCACGCAGCCGCGCTACCTGAGACGCGCTGGCGGCGGCTGGGAGCGCTGCGCTTACGGTCGCTGGCAGGCGTTGGACGCGGACACCGCGGCCTGCCACCTGAGCGCCTACGAAGCCGAAGCGTGGTGTCGCTGGGCCGGCCGCCGGCTGCCGACCGAAGCGGAGTGGGAGTGTGCTGCACTGAGCGCAGCACCGAGCGCGGCGGATCGCTTCCACTGGGGCGCCGTATGGGAATGGACGGCCAGCGACTTCCTGCCCTACCCCGGCTTCGCGCCCCATCCCTATCGCGACTATTCGGCGCCGTGGTTCGGCGACCGCCGCGTGCTGCGCGGCGCCTCCTTCATGACGCAGCCGCGCATGCGCGACCCGCGCTACCGCAACTTCTTCCGGCCCGAGCGCGACGACGTGCCGGCCGGCTTCCGCAGCTGCGCGATCCGCTGACACGGCACGCCTCAGGCGCACGCGAGGAACACGCCGAACCCGTCGTGCGCGTCGGTCCAGCCGCTCACGTCGCGGAAACCGGCTTCGCGCAGCAGCGCATCGAAGCGCTCGCGCGTCCATTTCCATGAGTGTTCGGTGAGGATGCGCTCGCCGGCGGCAAAACGGCGCTCGCCGCCCGGCCAGTGCACGGTGAGCGACTGGCGCGCCTCCAGGTGCATTTCGATGCGCGAACGCGCAGGATCGAAGAAGGCGACGTGGCGCCAGTCGGCGATGCGGAAATCGGTGCCGGCGATGCGGTTCAGATGGCGCAGCACATTCAGGTTGAAGGCGGCGGTCACCCCCAGCGCGTCGTCGTAGGCGGCGTCGAGCACGGCCTTGTCCTTGACCAGATCGACGCCGATCAGCAGCGCGCCGCCGCGGGCCACCGTGCGCGCTTCGCGCAGCAGGCGCAGCGCCTCGTCCGGCGCAAAGTTGCCGATGCTGGAGCCAGGGTAGAACACCAGCGCCGGCCCGTCGTACACCGCGGCTGGCAGTGCGAGGGCGGCCGAGAAGTCGAGGCCGACACCCACCATGTCCATGTCCGGATGGGCGCGCTGCAGGCACTCGAGCGAGTGCTTCAGGAAGTCGACCGAAATGTCGACCGCGACGTAGCGGCGCGGCGCGAACAGCGGAAACAGCTTCGCCGCCTTGGCGCAGCTGCCCGCACCGAGGTCGATCAGATCGTGTGCCCGGCCGGCGTGCGCGCGCAACCGTGCTGCCATGTCGGCGGCGTGGGCGTCGAAGATGGCGGCCTCGGTGCGCGTCGGGTAGTACTCGTCCAGTTCGGTGATCGCCTCGAACAGCCGCGAACCCAGTGCGTCGTAGAAATACTTCGGCGACACCCGCGCCACCGGCGCCTGCAGACCGGCCCACAGCGCCGGCATCTGCCCCGCGTCGTCGACCGGCTGCAGCTGGATGAAACGCGGCGTGCGCACCATGGTCCATTCCCCTCGTATTCTGTGCACTGCGCGGGCGGCCGATTGCCCGCAGTGGATCCCGCCGGCGCGACCGGCCACTCGCCAAGGATGATACGTGCCCTCCAGACCGCGCGCCGGCCTGCTGTTCGCTTACGACTGGGATCGCATCGGCTTCGCGCGCTCAGGCGCGGGCCACGACTTCGACCACACGGGCTTCGATCTGTTTTCGTTCCCGTCCAGTCTGCGGTTGATCGGTTTCGACCTCGAACGCTTCGCCGAGCGCACCGCGGCGCGCGGACGACGGCGCGGCTGGTCGGCAGTGCTGTCGCACCAGGAGGCCTTCGGTGCGCTGGCAGCCGCGCTGGTCGCAGAAAGGCTGGACCTGCCCTGCGCGCCGCCCGAAGCCATCCTGGCGGCGCAGCACAAGCTGCACGCGCGGCGCGTGCTGCAAGCCGTCGCGCCAAAGGCTTGCCTGCGTTTCGCCGCGCTGGACATGGCGTGTGGCGACGACGTGCCGGCAGGGCTGCCGGCCGGCTTTGCCTACCCGGTCTACGCGAAGCCGATCAAGGCGGCCTTTTCCGTGCTGGCGCGCGAAGTCGGCAGCCGCGAGGCCCTGCAGGCGCACACCCGCTTCGACGTGGCCGAGCGCTGGATCATCCGACGTTTGATCGAACCTTTCGACCGCGTCTGCCGCGCGCGTCTGCCCGAGGCCGGCAGCGCGCACCGCATGCTGCTGGAGGAGCCGATCGATCCAGCGACGCCGCAGTTCAATCTCGACGGCTGGGTGTTTGACGGACAGGTGCATGCGCTGGGCGTGGTCGACGCCATCATGCACCCGGGCACCCAGGCCTTCATGCGCTGGGAAGTGCCCAGCCGGCTGCCCGCCTCGGTGCAGGTGCGCGCGCTCGACGTGGCACGCCGCTTTCTCGGCGCGATCGGCTACGAGCACGGCTTCTTCAACCTCGAGTTCTTCTACGACGACGCGCGCGACCGGCTCACCGTCATCGAGTGCAATCCGCGTCTGGCGTCGCAGTTCTCCGATCTCTACCTGCGCGTGCACGGCATCGACGCGCACGCCTGGTCGCTGGCGCTGGCGCTTGGCGAAGACCCGCGTCTGCTGCGTCGCGAGGCGCCACGCGCCCGCGTCGCCGCCAGCCTGGTCTATCGCGCCTTCGACACGGCCACCGTGCCGCCGATGCCCGACACGGCGCGGCGTGCGCGCTTCGCCGAGGCCTTTCCGGACGGCCTGCTGTTCGCTTTCGGCCGCCGCGGCCGGGCGCTGCGGCGCGACCTGAAATGGACCGGCAGCCACCGCTACGGCATCGTCCATCTGGACGGCGCCGACGCGGCCGAACTGCGCGCACGGGCGGAAACGGCCAGTGACCTGCTCGGCTGGCGCGCGCCCTATCGCGACGACGCAGTGGAAGCGACACCGGCCGCGCTCGACGTCGCCTGAGCGGCCAGCGCCGAAGACTGCGAGGCGAGGCCGAGCCGCGCGATCGGCAGATCGCCGGACGCGCGCAGCAGCAGGGTCGTCAGGTCGTGCAGACCGCCGACGGCTGCGCGCGGCGGCGTCAGCCCGGGCTGGAAGCCCTGTGCGACGAAGCGCGCGAGCAATTCGGGGTCGCGCGACACGATGTGCACCGGCACGTCCCACGACGCGCCTTCGCCGCTGACGCCGGCCACCGGCTGGTGATCGCCGGCCAGCACGTAGAGCGTGTCGCGCGGTGGCGCCCGTCGCAGGTGGTCGCCCAGCCAGCGGTAGGTGTACTCGATGGTTCCGATATAGTCCGGGAACATGTTCAGCCAGTCTGGCTTCTTCGCCAGCGCGCGTGCCGCATCGACCGGATCGAAGGGCGTGTCGCCGAGCAGGCGGTCGATGTCGGGCTGGAAGGGCGGCACCGGCGAGAACGGCAGATGGCTGGTGATGGTCGGGAAGAATACGAAGCGCGGCGGCTCCCCGGGCCCACGAGGATGCAGCTGTTCGAAGCGCTCGGCCGAATACTGGTCAGGAATCTTCCAGTAGCCCATTTCGGGGCCCGGGTATCGCAGGTCGCGGCCGTCGATGAACACGTCGTAACCGTAGAAGACGCGTTCCGGCCACTCCCAGAACAGCGCCGGATAGAAGCCGTACGTGCGGTAGCCGTTGCGCCGGAACAGGGTGATCAGCGTCGGTCGCTCGGTCGTGACCAGCAGGTCGTGTCGCCGCGGGTCACGCAGATCCAGGCCGGACAGCATCCCGAGCTGTGCGAGATCGGACGCGCCACCGAAGGTGGGCGAGCGCATGAACGCCGACACCACCTGCCAGCCGCCGGCAGCCAGGTCCTGCGTCAGACGGTCGCGCGCCGGCTGCAGCAGACGCACCGCCTGCGCATTGTCGTAGACCACGGCGCCGTAGGACTCGAGCGGCATCAGATAGACGTCGCGACCGCGCAGCGCGCTCAGCGCACGGCCCGGCGGCTGCGCCAGCGCGTCGTCCAGCGCCGGCACCTGCGGCAGCGCGCGCGCCACCGCCTCCGGCGACATCAGCGTCGCGAGCAGCGTGGCCTGGCGCCAGTAGGTCGGCGTGATCGGTCGCGACACCACCGGCCAGGTTGCCTCGACGCCGGCCAGATTGGCGGCCACCAGCAGCATCGCCAGCGCGGTCGCGACGCGCGACCAGCGGTGACGCAGCGCATACGGAACCGCCCGGTGCGCGATCTGCCCGACCAGCGCACGCGCGCCGCGCCACAGTGCCCAGCCGAGCAGCGAAATCGCTGCCAGCGCACCGACGCTCACCCACCAGGGCAGGCCCTGCGCCGTCACCCAGAGAAAGCGTGGAATCTGCTGGCCATCCCAGAACAGATTGACCGGCCGGCCAAACAGGCCGGGCACGGTCACGTCGGCATAGCGACCGAGCGCGAACAGCAGGAACAGCGCAGTAAAGACCGTGAGTGCGCGAGCCGGCAGGCGGCCATAGCGGGCAACCACCACCATCAGTGCCAGCCACAGGCCGACGAACTCCGGCGACAGCCGGTGATCCGGCACGATGAAGGGCGTGGGCCACAGATTGTTGGCGCTGAGCAGCGCGTTGCCGAGCAGCAGCGCGGCCAGCGCGACGGTGGCCTGCTGCGGGCCCGACGCGCGTCTGTCGGTCATTCCGGCACGCGGCCGCGGGCCAGATAGCCCATGCCGTACTGCGTGATCGTGATCGACCAATCGACCAGGCGCGGTGCGATGCGATCCCACGGCGCACGCAGCTCGCCCGGCGCGCCGTTGTAGCCGTGGTTCTTCAGATAGACCCAGAGGTTGAGTGGCGCCAGCCAGCGCGGGAAATACTTGATGCCGGCGATTGCCACCACGGCGCCCGGTCGCGCGCAGGCCAGCAGGCTGTCGATCGCGCTATGCGAGCGCAGGATGTCGTGGGTGTAGTGGAACAGCAGCGCATCGACCCGGTCCGGCAACTGCAGGTCCTGCGCCGCGGTTTCGAACAGGTCGACGTTGTCCCAGCCGGCTTCGGCTACGCGGCGGCACGCCTGCGCCAGCATGTCCGGGCTCTGGTCGAAGCCATAGACCCGCCCGGTATCGCCGACGGCAGCCCGCAGCAACGGCAGGCTGAGACCGGTGCCGCAGCCGACGTCGAGCACCGACTGACCGGCTTGCAGACCGAGCAGCGCGACCGCGCGCTCGCGGATCGGCCAGGTCGGTCCGCAGGTGGCGTCATAGCCGGCGGCACGCCTGCGGTACTTCTCGATCGACGCGGCGCGGACCGCGTCCTCGTCTGCGGGAGGTTGGGCGCTCATCGCGGCTCCGGCGTCGGTGGGAGGGAGGGCCGGGCGCGCAGCGCGCGTCCGGCCGGTCGCTCAACTCAGACGTCCGGCGCGGCGCAGGGTTTCGACGATCTGTTCGACCACTTCTTCCGCCGCGCCTGCAGCCAGCACGAGACGCTGGCCGCTGGCGTCCAGCGCGGCCTGCGCGGCGCCGGCGTCGATCTTCAGTTCGACGTGCTCGCCGGACGGCAGCGCGGCAATCAGGCTGTCCGGCTGCGCCGAGTCGGCGTCGATCACCACCACCAGACCGGCATCTAGCAGGATGCCGGCGATGCGCGGCAGATCTGCGGTGGCAGCCGGCAGCGTGATGGTGTGGCGGCCGAGCGACATGAGTTTCTGTTCAAGCTTGTCGGCGGCGATGCCTTCACCCGCCCACAGCAGCAGCGGCGACTGCTGCTTCAGTGCAGCGCGTGCAGCGCGACCGGTTTCCAGGCGCGTCCAGCTCAGGTCGCGCGGTCGGCTGCGAGCGCCATGCAGCAGGCCGGCGCCGACCGTGTTGTTGGTCAGGCGATCGATCAGGATGAAGCTGCCGGTATCACGCACCGACTCGTACGGATCGAAGGCAAGCAGTCGGTCCGTGAGCAGCGACACGCGGCCGATCTCGTTCAGTGCAAGCGCGGCGGTGGCGGAGCGCTCCATCGTATTCACGTTCACACGGTATTCGATCGCATTGACGGTGGCGCCGACCGTACGGGTGCCGCACTTCATCAGATAGCTGCGACCGGTGGCCATGGCTTCATCGCTCATCCACACCAGCGTGGCGTCGAAGCTGTCGCCGATCAGTGCCGGCGTATCAGCGGCGACGATCACGTCGCCGCGCGAACAGTCGATCTCGTCGGCGAAGGTAACGGTGACCGACTGGCCAGCCACCGCTTCGCTCAGATCGTGCGTCGACAGCACGATGCGCTCGACCGTGGTGTCGCGGCCGGACGGCTGCACGCGCACGCGGTCGCCCGGGCGAACGATGCCGGAGGCAATCTGGCCGGAGAAACCGCGGAAGTCGAGATTGGGGCGATTGACCCACTGCACCGGCAGACGGAACGGGCGCGCCTGCAGGTCGTCCTCGATCTGCACGGTTTCCAGGTGGTCCATCAGCGCCGGACCGGCGTACCACGGCGTGGCAGCGCTCTTCTCGATGATGTTGTCGCCCTTCAGCGCGGACATCGGGATGCACAGGATGTCGGAGAGGCCGATCTGCGCAGCGAAATCCCGGTAGTCCTTCTCGATGCGCTCGTACACGTCCTTCGAGTAACCGACCAAGTCCATCTTGTTGATGGCGACGACGACGCGCTTGATGCCGATCAGCGACACCAGGAAGCTGTGGCGGCGGGTCTGCGTCTGCACGCCGTGACGGGCGTCGACCAGGATGATGGCTAGATCGGCGGTCGAGGCGCCGGTGACCATGTTACGCGTGTACTGCTCGTGGCCCGGCGTGTCGGCGACGATGAACTTGCGCCGGTCGGTCGAGAAGAAGCGGTAGGCGACGTCGATCGTGATGCCCTGTTCGCGCTCCGCGGCCAGGCCGTCGACCAGCAGCGCG
>Ga0164290_1001195_pt1 | contig 47217 bp, 42 predicted proteins | sample Micstemetagenome_FD_108782 | JGI IMG/M metagenome (GOLD analysis project Ga0164290, IMG submission 108782) | Contaminated culture microbial community from soil near Moab, Utah, USA - Microcoleus steenstrupii SON62 (Illumina Assembly) | ecosystem: Environmental > Terrestrial > Soil > Soil crust...
GGTGATCCGCAGTGCCTTCCACACCGGGACCCGCCCTTCCAGGACCCGTGCCCAGGTCTGGGGGAGCCGGTAGGCCAGCTCGACGACCTGTCCGACGTAGTTGCGGCCGGAGTCCAGTGACCGACCCAGGACCGCGGCGAGCTCCATCACCGCGAAGTCGGAGATCAACGGAGCACCCTCACCGGCGACCGGGAGGCCGGTGTCCAGGCCCCGGTCGGTGATCGTCGACGCATCTGCCTCATCGGCCACGGTGTGCTCGGCAGCCCACTCCGCGATCGCCCCGACGGTCCCGATCTCGTTGTCGGCGATGACCGCGCGTCGGTCACGGATCTCGGCGAGGAGGACCTGCGAGACCGACGCCTCGACAGGGTCGGCGGGCGCCGCCTGAACACGCTCGACGGCCTCGCCCGCCACCGGGGCGGTGAGGTCGAAGAGAGGGGCGGTCCCGAGATCCATAGCCCTATTCAACAGAGGACCGCCGACAGCTCGAGACGCTCCGAACGTGCCTGTGGAAAGGCGACACCCCATCGACGGCCTGTGGACGACAACCGGGGCGACGGCGAGGGCGGGGACGCCTCGACAAGCTCGGCGGGCGTGGGCCCGGCGGGCGGCGTACGGCCAGCTAGTTCTTGCCGGCGACGGCAGGGCCGGCGCCGAGGCAGACGGCCACCAGGTGGCCGGGACGCTCGTTGTTGAACACGGCCCAGCCGTGGTCGAACGACACGACGCGGGTCTGGCCGAGCGCGTCGCGGATGACGGCGGTCGTGGGAATCACGTCGGGGTCGAAGCCGATGGTGGAGCAGTTGTGGCGCTCCAGCAGGCGGCTGGTGGCCTCGTCCTGGACGGAGAGGCCGAGGTGTTCAGCGGGCGGTTGCGGCGAGGCGAGGACGCTGACCGCCCCGAGCCCGACGAGCAGGGTCAGGGCAGCGGCGGTGAGCGCCGCACGGAGTGATGTCATCACCGCGCGGAGCCAATGAACACGTGTGGCGGGCAACGCCGTCCCCCTTCCCCGGGAGCACCTACAGATTCAGCCTCGGACCGGTCGCGGCCCAACCGCGAGCGCGTGATCCTTCGACGCCCCCTCAACGACCAGGACCGCGCCGGGTCACGAGTCGGCCCTGGTGACCTGCACCTGGAAAACCCAGGCAGGATGGGCGGCATGACCTGGTTCGACTCCCCGGCGCAGGCCGCCGACCGGCTGACCAAGGCGGGCTACCTCGCCGACGCAGCGACCGCCACGACCGCTTTCCTTGCGGGTGCGTTGGAGAAGCCGCTGCTCCTGGAAGGGCCAGCGGGCGTCGGCAAGACCGAGCTGGCCAAGGCGGTCGCCCGGGCCACGGGCGCGGAGCTGGTGCGGCTGCAGTGCTACGAGGGCCTCGACGAGGCACGCGCGCTGTACGAGTGGAACTACAAGAAGCAACTCTTGGCGATCCAGGCTTATGGAGCCGTTCAAGCCCAGCGAGGCACCGCAACCCCAGACGGCCCCAGCCAACAAACCCAGCCATGGAACGACCTGGACCACAGCATCTTCACCGAGGAGTTCCTCCTCACCCGGCCGCTGTTGACCGCCATCCGGCGGGACGAGCCGACGGTGCTGCTCATCGACGAGGTGGACAAGACCGACATCGAGGTCGAGGGACTGCTGCTGGAGGTGCTGTCGGACTTCCAGGTCACCATCCCCGAGCTCGGGACGGTGGCGGCGACGCGGCGGCCGTACGTCGTGCTCACCTCCAACGCGAGCCGAGAGCTCTCCGAGGCGGTCAAGCGGCGCTGCCTCTACCTGCACCTGGACTATCCCGACGCCGAGCGCGAGCGCGAGATCCTGCAGGCGCAGGTGCCCGACCTCGACGACAGGATCGCCGAGCAGCTGGTCGCCACCGTCGGCCGGCTGCGCGACCTCGAGCTCAAGAAGGCACCCTCGATCGCGGAGTCCGTCGACTGGGCGCGCACCCTGATCGCCCTCGAGATCCGTGACCTCGACGAGAAGGCCATCAGCGACACCCTCGGTGCCGTGCTCAAGCACGCCTCGGACCAGCAGCGTGCGATCAAGGAGCTGAGGCTCGACAAGTGACGCGCGAGACCTCCGGCCTGCTCGACCGGCACCTCTCCTTCATCGAGGCGCTCCGGGGTGCCGGCCTGTCCGTGTCGCTCGCCGAGGATCTCGACTCGGTCGCCGCGCTCGGCGCCGTGGGCTGGGGGGAGCGCGAGCACGTGCGCGACGTACTGGCGGCGACGTTGGTCAAGAAGCAGGCGCAGCGGACGACCTTCGACGCGCTCTTCGACGTCTACTTCCCGGCGCTCGTCGGCGACGGGGTGGCCTCGGCGGACGCCTCGACCAGCTCGGCGAGCTCGGCGAGCGACGAGGCCGGCGTCCGCGACAACGCCCGGGCCCTCCAGGCGTTCCGCGACCAGCTCGCCGAGGCCCTCGGGAGCGACGACCAGCAGCAGCTGCGCCGCCTCGCGGCGCAGATGGTCGGCACCTTCGGGGCGATGCCGGGGCGTGGCCCCGGCCTGTCGTCGTGGTCGGCGTACACCGCGCTGCAGCGGGTCGCACCGCAGGAGCTGATCGACCGCATCGTGGCCGGGCTGCTGGGCGAGGGCGGCGACGAGGCGCGCGAGACAGAGGTACGACGCCTCGCCAACCGCCGGGTCGGTGCGTTCACGACCCTGGTCGAGGACGACGCCCGCCGCCGGATCGCGGAGGAGAAGGGACCCGATCACGTCGCCGACGTCGCGATCCGCCCCAGCATCGACAAGCTCGCGTTCACCGCGGCGCGACGGACCGACCTGGACGAGATGCGCCGGCAGATCTTCCCCCTCGCCCGGCGGCTCGCCACCCGGCTCACCAAGGAGCACCACGCCCGCCGCCGGGGCGCGCTCGCCTTCCGGCGCACCGTCCGGGCCTCGATCGCCACCGGCGGCGTACCGCTGACCACCCATCACCGCCCCAAGCGGCCGCACCGCACCGACCTGGTGGTGCTCTGCGACGTCAGTGGCTCGGTCGCCAACTTCGCGCAGTTCACGCTGCTCTTCGTGTTCGCGCTGCGGGAGGTCTTCCAGAGCATGCGCGCGTTCACGTTCATCGACCACGTGCACGAGGTGACCGAGCACCTGCAGCCGGGCTCCGACCCGGTCGAGGTGCTCGAGCGGCTCGCCGCCGCCAGCAGTCATGCCGCCCTCTGGGGCCGCACGAACTACGGGCGGGCCTTCGCCAAGTTCGAGGAGCAGCACCTCGACGCGCTCGGGCCGAAGACGACGCTGCTGATCCTGGGCGACGCCCGCAGCAACTACAGCGACCTGGAGGACGCCACGCTGCGCCGGCTGGCGGGGGCCGTACGGCGGTCGTACTGGCTCAACCCGGAGCCCGAGAGCAGCTGGGGTGCCGGCGACTCCGCCGCGCGCACCTATCGCGAGATCGTGTCGATGGTCGAGTGCCGCAACCTGACCCAGCTCCAGGAGTTCGTGCACGACCTCGCGCTGTGAGGGCGGGCCGACCCCGGGTGCCCCCTGCAAGAGATTTGCCGATTCAGGTCCACCGACCTGATGGCAGCGTTTAGCCTTATCACAACTGATGTGCTCGGGCTCCCGGGCACCCCCGACGGATCGATCCGCACAGTGCTGCCGGTCGGCGACACTGCGCGAGGAGGCTGGAGGGATGCACAGCTCGTTCGTGCGGGGCGAGAGCCCGTCCGGGCCGGACGAGCGCGGGGAGCGCCTGGCGGTCGATCCAGCCTGGCTCGACAAGCTGCGCAGTGCGGTCGAAGGCGACCCCGACCCCAACCACCGGGCGGCCCACGCCGTCACCCTCGCGCTGCTCGATCGCAGCGACCGCGCGGCGGAGGGCGCCTACGCCGACGGCTGGCCGCGCTTCCTGCGGGCAGCCAACCGACTCATCGGTGAGAACGGCTGGGGGATCGCCGTCGGCGTGCTGGCCAACATGATCGGGGTCGTGCACTACGCCGAGGCCGCGGACTTCATCGACGCGGGCCGACTGTCCAAGCGCTACGGCCACCGCAAGGTCGCATCGGTGCAGAACAACGTCTACGAGCTCCTCGGCACCGGACCGACGCAGCCGGTCGCCACCCGTTGGGCGAGGATGCTCACGATGACCGACTGGGTCGTCGAGCGACTGGTCGGCGCCGGGGTGGACGGAGCCGAGGCGGCCGAGGTCGCGGAGCAGTGCTACCAGGCCTCGTTCTGGTTGGTCATGGCCGGGGTGGACCCGGCAGCGCCCGGTCCGGCCATCACGACCGCCGAGGAGGCCGCGCACGTCTGGGACCACGGCGGGCTCGCGGCTTGGCGCGGCCAGATCGCCCTCATCGCGTCGAACCCGTGGGCGCCCTACGGCGCTCACCTCCAAGAGCTGGCGCTCGCTGCCGAGCGGCCGGCGCTGGTCCACGCCGTCGATGAGGCGATCAAGGTCTACCGGACCCGGTTCGAGCGCCGCGAGCGGGAGCTGGTGGCCCGCGAGATCCGACAGCTGGTGGCGGTCAGCGGCCTCAGCCAGCGCGAGTTCGCCTCGATGACAGGGACGTCGGCGTCGCGACTCTCGACGTACGTCAACGGGCTGGTCACGCCCTCGGCGACCATGATGGTGCGGATCCGGCGGGTCTCGGAGCTCGTGCAGAAGCGACGTCCCGGAGGGCCAGCTGGTCGCTAGCGGCCGAGCGCCCCTGCCAGCCGGTCCAGCGCCGTCTCGATGTCGGCCGCCGTCCCGGCGAAGCTGAACCGCAGGTAGCGGCCGCCGTCCACGGTGTCGAAGTCGATGCCGCTCGCCACGGCGACGCCGGTGCGCGCGAGGAGCTCGCGGGCGAAGGTCATCGAGTCGTCGGTCAGGTGACCGACGTCGGCGTACGCGTAGAACGCCCCGTCGGCGGGGGCGAGCCGGTCGATCCCCAGCCGCTGGAGGCCGTCGAGCAACAGCGCCCGGTTGTCGGCGTAGCGCCGGACGTGACCGTCCAGCTCGTCGTACGACGCCGCGTCGAACGCGGCCAGTGCCGCGCGCTGCGCGAGGACCGGCGGGCAGATGCTGAAGTTGCCGGTGAGGACGTCGACCGACCGCAGCAGTCGCGCGGGGGCCAGCATCCAGCCCAGCCGCCAGCCCGTCATCGAGAAGTACTTCGAGAACGAGCCGAACACCACGGCCTCGCGACTGGTCTCCCAGGCGCAGCGCGAGAGCCTCTCCTCGCCCGATCCAGCAGTCTCGATGCCGTGGTAGATCTCGTCGGAGACCAGCTGCACGCCCGCCGACTCGCACCACCGGGCGATGGCCGCCAGCTCCTCGGGCAGCAGCATGGTGCCGGTCGGGTTCGCCGGGCTGGCGACGACGAGGCCGGCGAGCGGTGCGGCGGTGTGGAGCTCCGCGAGCTGGTCGACGGTCGGCTGGAACCGGGTGTCGGGGCCGGTCGGGACCTCGACCACCTCGCAGCCCAGCGCGGCCAGCACGTTGCGGTAGCAGGGGTAGCCCGGGCGCGCGATCGCCACCCGGTCCCCGACGTCGAAGGCGGCGAGGAAGGCGAGCAGGAACCCGCCGCTCGACCCGGTCGTCACCACCACGTCGTCCGCAGTGACGTCGACGCCGTAGCGACGGCGATGGTGGTCGGCGATGGCGGCGCGCAGCTCGACGATCCCGGTCGCGGGCGTGTAGCCGAGCGGGTCGCCGGACCCGAGCAGCCGGATCGCTTCGGCGTTGACCGGTCCGGGCGCACCGGTGCTCGGCTGGCCCGCCAGGAGGTTGACGAGGTCGCCGTGGGTGCGCTGCCGCTCGGCCGAGAGCGCGAGCAGGTCCATCACGTGGAACGGCGGCACGTTGGCGCGCTGCGCCACGGCCAGACGGGAGGTCACGTGACCCATCCTGTCAGCGGACCGTGTCGGCGACCCTCGCTGCCCGGGCGGCGTGGACGCCGGCGCGGCGACCGAAGAACGAGCCCTCGCCGAGCTGGGTGCCGGAGCAGTAGCCGGCGCCGTCCTGGGCGATGTTCGAGGCGCAGGCACCGGCGGCGTAGAGACCGCGGACGACGGAGCGGTCCTCGCGGAGCACCTCGCCGTCGAGGCTGGTGCGCATGCCGCCGAGCGTGAACCCGGCGTAGATCGCGGTCCCGAGGGTGAGGTCGTAGACCCCCCACGGGCCCGTGGTCTGCGGCGCGAGCCAGTCGGGGTGCTTGTGGAAGTCGGGGTCCGCGCCGCGGGCGGCGTGCTCGTTGTAGCGCGTCATCGTCGCGACCAGCGACCCTGCGGGCAGCTCGAGCGCCGCCTCCATCTCCTCGATCGTCTCGTAGCCGTCCTTGAGCGGGACGAGCGGCATCCGCTGCTCCTCCATGTGGTCGCTGTCGGCGATGAGGTACGCCGTCGCGTCCGGCTGGCGAAGCACGAAGTACGACGTCCGTGCGTGGTAGCTGTCCTCCGCGACGAACCGCTGCCCGAGCTTGTTGACGATCAGGCCCTTCACCAGCGACGACGGCGGGTAGAACGGCGCGGTGATGAACGGCTCGTCCATGTTCTCCAGCGCCGCGCCGACCGACTGGCCCAGGCGGATCCCCAGCCCGTCGTCGTAGGTCCCGCCGAGCGCGAAGAGCTTCCTGGTCAGGGCGGGGGTGTAGGCCTCGAGCATGTCGCGGTTCATGACGTAGCCACCGGCCGCGAGGACGACGGCCGGTGCGAGCACGACCCCGCTCTCGTCGTACCGCTTCCAGGCGACGCCGGCGACGCTGGTCTCCCCGGTCGCGCCGCCCCCGTCGCTCACCACGAGGTTGGTCGCGCCGGTCTCGTAGCGGACCTCGACGCCGGCCTCCTCGACCTGGGTGCGGAGGAGGTCCATCACGATCTTCGTGCCCTCGGTGTCACCGGGCACCGGGACCTTGTGGCCGCGCGGTGCCGGCGGGATCTCGTCGCGGAACGGCCAGACCTTCTCGTTGCCGGTGAACATCAGGCCCTCGGTGCCGGGCTGGATCACGGCCTTGCCGGGGTAGTAGGACCGCTCGAACTCGAAACCCAGCGACTCCAGCCAGTCGAAGTGCTCGACCGATCCCTCGCAGTAGGCGCGGATCTTCGCCTCGTCGGGATCCTTGGTGCTGGCGATGAGGTAGCGCGCCATCGCGTCGACCGAGTCCTCCTGGCCGGTCGCCCGTTGCACGGCCGTCCCGCCGCCGAGGTAGAAGTGGCCGCCCGACATCGACGAGGTGCCGCCGTGGACGGCCGCCTTCTCCAGGAGCAGCGCCCGGGCGCCGGAACGGGCGGCCTCCAGGGCGGCGCAGCCGCCGGCGATGCCGAAGCCGACCACGACCACGTCGTAGCTCTCGGCGTCGGTCGGTACGTCGTGCTCGGCGATCGTGGTGGGGACCGCCAGTCCAGCAGGCTCGCTCATGGAACAAATGTAGAACACGTTTCAGTTTTGGGCGACCCGTCCGCCGCCTCGCGGACGGTCGGGGACCGATAGACTGCGGACCCGCGCCCCGACGACCTGCCGAGGTGACCTTGAACGTCGACCAGCTCGACACCTTCCTGCTGGTGGGCTCCGCGGTCACCCTGCTGGCAGTCCTCGCGGTGCGCGTCTCGTCCCGCGCGGGTCTCCCGAGCCTCCTCATCTACCTGCTGATGGGCGTCCTTCTCGGCGAGCGGGGGTTCGGCATCAACTTCGAGGACGCCGAGCTCGCCCACGCGCTCGGCTTCGGCGCCCTCGCGATCATCCTGGCCGAGGGCGGTCTCACCACGAACTGGCGCGAGACCCGCGGCTCGATGCGGTTCGGCATGACGCTCGCCACGGTCGGCGTGACGGTCTCGGTCGGCGTCGTGACGCTCGGCGCCCACTACCTGCTCGGCATGCCGTGGGAGCTCGCCGTACTGCTCGGTGCGGTGACCTCGCCCACCGACGCCGCAGCCGTGTTCTCGGTCATCCGGGTCGTCCCGCTGCCGCGTCGGATCACCGGCGCCCTCGAGTCCGAGTCCGGGTTCAACGACGCCCCCACGGTCGTCCTCGTCACCTTGATCTCCAGCGGCGCCGCGGCCGAGCACGGGCCCTTCGTCCTCGCCGGGATCATCGTGTTCGAGCTGGTCGCCGGTGTCCTGATCGGCATCGGCGCCGGCTTCGGCGGTGCGTGGCTCATGCGTCGGGTGGCGCTGCCGGCCTCCGGCCTGTACCCGATCGCCGTCCTGTGCCTGGCGATCCTCGGGTACGGCGCCGCCGCCGCCGTGCACGCGAGCGGCTTCGCCGCCGTGTACGCCGCCGCCCTGGTGCTCGGCAACGCGGCGCTGCCGCACCGGGCGGTCACCCGGTCGTTCTCGGAGGGACTCGCCTGGCTGGCCCAGATCGGGCTGTTCATCATGCTCGGCCTCCTGCTCTCGCCGGGCCGGATCTCGTGGGAGACCATCGGCATGGCGCTGGGCGCAGGTGCCGTCCTGACGCTGGTGGCCCGACCGCTGTCGGTGCTGGTGAGCTCGCTCGTGCAACGGATGACGTGGGGCGAGCTCACGTTCATCTCCTGGGCGGGGCTGCGCGGCGCGGTGCCGATCGTGCTCGCGACGATCCCGCTCGCGGCGCAGGTCGACCATGCCACCCTGCTCTTCGACATCGTGTTCGTGCTGGTCGTCCTCGACACCTTGATGACCGGGCCGACCCTGCCCTGGGCGGCCAAGACGCTGCGGGTCGCCCGGCGGTCGGAGCCACGCGACATCGAGCTCGAGGCGGCGCCGCTCGACCGGGTCGCGGCCGACATGCTGCAGATCGCGATCAGCCCGAAGTCCCGGCTGCACGGGGTCGAGATCGGGGAGCTCCGCCTGCCCCAGGGCGCCTCGGTCGCGCTGATCGTGCGCGACGACCAGACCCTCGTCCCCGAGCGCCGGACGGTGCTGCGTCATGGCGACAACCTGCTCGTGGTCAGCCCGCGCAGGCTGCGGGAGGCGACCGAGCAGCGACTGCGGCAGGTGAGCGCGGGTGGCCGGCTGGCCCAGTGGCTCGGCACCGATCCGACGGACGGCGACCGGGTCCGCTGAGATTCGTCGGTGGACGCGCCGGACCGAAGTTTGTCAGCCGTCGCGCAGCGTGAGATTGTGACCTCGACCGGCCATTGACACGCCGTTGTAAGGTCGGTCAAACCTGTCGTCTGGGCTCCACCTTCGACAGGCAGGTAGTCGCGACGCTCCAATCGCGACCGCCCGAGGGGGATCAAGGATCATCAGCACACTTTTTACGACAACATTGCTCGGGCGCATCGACGCCCTGCGCGGGCAACGCCCTGAGCTTGCCCGTTTGCTGAACGCGATGCAGGGCGACCCCGACCAGGGTCACGCCCCGCTCCACGCCGCCGTGCTGTCCTGCTTCGAGCGCATCGACCGGCTCGAGTCGGGGCCCTACGCCGGCGCCTGGCGTCGACTGGCCGGCGTCCTCGCCGGGCTTCCCGCCACCCCGGAGGGCGCGCTCAAGGCCGCCGTGCTCACCACCACGCTCGGGGTGGTCGCGCTCGGCGACGCCGAGGACTACGAGCACACCGCGACACTCGTCCGCCGGTGCGGCCACCAGCAGGTCGCCCACCTCCAGAACGAGCTCGAGGACCTGCTCAAGATCGGCCCGGACCTCCCGTTCACGACCGCGGCGTGCAACGAGCTCGCGCGCAGCGTCCACATCGAGCGGGTGCTGGTGTCTGCCGGCCACGCCGAGGAGGACGCCAACGCGATGGCGGCCAAGTGCTACAGCGCGGCGTTCTGGCTGCTCATGGCCGACGTCGACCCCAACGACCCCGCCCCGATGCCGCGTGACGCCGACGACCTCGCCCAGATCGTCGCCACGCGCGGCGTCGGTGCATGGCGACGGATCATGGCGATCATCGCGGCGAATCCCTGGGGCCCGGAGGTCACGCGCCTCGCGGAGCTGGCGGTCGAGGCCGACCTGCCTGCCCCGGCCTCCGCACTGCAATGGTGCGCGAAGGTCTACCGCAAGCGGTTCGAGGAGGCCGAGCGGCTCGAGGTCGCCAAGGAGATCCGGCGGCTGGTCGCGATCAGCGGCTGCAGCCAGCGCCAGTTCGCCCAGTACATCGGCACCTCACCGTCCCGGCTCTCGACGTACGTCAACGGCCTGGTCACGCCCTCGGCGGCGATGATGCTCCGGATCAGCCGGTCGGCGTCGGCGCTGGCGCAGGGCGCCACCTGGTCCGGCGGCCTGCACTGATCTGAACGGCGCGAGCGGTGCTTCGCTCGATCGCGCGGTGCGGTCAGAGCACGGGCGGGCTGCAGACGGAGCTGTCTGCCTTCACCTTGACGCCCTGTCTGCCGTCCTTGATGCCCGGGAAGCCCTGGCCGACGACGACCGTGATCCCCGGCTCGGCCGTCGCCTGGTCGACGATCTCGGTGCCGCGGCCGAAGTAGGACTTCAGCAGCGCAGCGGCCGGTCCGTCGGGCTCCTCGGTCCAGATGACAACGCCGCTCTCGCCGGTGTCGGCCACGGTGTTGCCGCGGGAGCCCTCGGCGAAGCCCTTCCGCACCAGGGCCTCCATCGTCTCGCCGGCGAGGCCTTCGGTCTCGCTGGCGTTGAGCACGTTGACCACCACGTTGCCGGGAGTGACCCGGTCACCGGCTGCGACCGGGGTGTCGAGGCACGCCGGCTGCTCCTCCGCCTCCGGGAACGGCTCGGTGACCGAGGACCAGGCCCACACGGTGCCGATCACGAACAGCACCACGAGCACGGCCAGGGTCACCGCCGAGCGGATGCGCGCCTTGGTGTCCACGGGGGTCAGCCTAGGCGGGGTCGTCGATCCGGATGACGCGGGCGTGCAGGACGTTCCGTTGCTGGAGCGCCGCGCGCAGCGCGCGGTGCAGGCCGTCCTCGAGATAGAGCTCGCCCTGCCAGAGCACGACGTGGGCGAAGAGGTCGCCGAAGAAGGTGGAGTCCTCGTCGAGCAGTGCCGCCAGCTGGAGGGTGTCCTTCGTGGTGACGAGCTCGTCGAGGCGCACCTGCCGCGGTGGCACCGAGGCCCACGCCCGCGAGCCGAGGCCGTGGTCGGGGTAGGGGCGGCCGCTCCCGACCCGCTTGAAGATCACGATCGGTGAGTCTAGAAGACGGGTCGGGACCCGACGGTCTCGAGACGGGGCTCCTCGACCACGGACCTCGGGGTCAGGCGGTCCAGCGCACCGCGTCGTCGACGAAGTCGGCCAGCGCGTGGACGCCACGCAGGTCGGCGCGCTCCTCCATGAGTCGGGTGAGGCTCTGGGCGTGGCGGGTGCGGAGGACGGCGCGGCGCTCGAGGCTGCGATCGACCGTGTCGGTCGGGTCGCTGGGGTTGCTCGAAGCGGTGCGACGGCCCCCGCCCTGGGTCTCAGAAGAGGTCGTCTTGGTCATGCCGTCAAGAGTGCCCACCGAAATGTCCGTTTCAACGAACCGGTGGTTACGAACTGGTGTCCGAGGCCGTGATCGTCATTACATCCACGACCATGGCCGATCGAGGGGGCGCTGAGCCCCGCGGGACGGAGGTCACAGCGGCCGGGGGTTGGCGCGAGCGGGTCCGAGCGCGCATACTCGGAACCAAAGTAGAACGTGTTCTAGAATTGATGGGGGTCGGGTGTACGACTTCGAAGGCGAGAAGGCCGCCGCGAACGCTGCGGGCAGCGGGCCGCACCGCGCCCTGCTGCTCCTCGAGCTGCCGAGGGTCGCGAGCGAGCTCGCTGCCTCGCACGCGGTCGACCTGGTCGCCCCGCGTCGACCGACCGGCGCCGGACGGCCGGTGCTGGTGATCCCCGGCTTCCACGCGACCGACGGCCTGACCGGTCGGCTGCGCAGCCACCTCAAGCGACACGACTTCCGCGTGCACGGCTGGGGCCAGGGCGCCAACATCGGGCTCACCGACCGGCTGATCGACGGCCTGATCGAGCGCTTCGAGGGCCTTCGCAAGGAGTACGACGAGCCGGTCAGCCTGGTGGGCTGGAGCTTCGGCGGCGTGCTCGCGCGGTGGCTCGCGCACGCCTACCCCGAGGACGTCCGGCAGGTCGTCTGCCTCGGCTCGCCGTGGCGCGCCGACGGTGAGAAGACCCGCGCGACGGGGATGTTCGAGCGGTCCCGCCGCAAGCACGGGATCTCCGACCGGGCCCGACCGATGGTCGACCTGCTGCGCGGACCGGTGCCCGTCCCGTGCACGGCAGTGTTCTCCAAGACCGACGGCATCGTCCCGTGGCGTGGCTGCGCGGTCGAGCCCGCAGCGATCCCCCCGGCCGAGAACGTGGTCGTGCCGAGCAGCCACGTCGGCATGGTCGCCAACCCGTTGGTCCTCGACGTCGTCGTCGACCGGCTCTGCCAGGACCCGCAGGACTGGCAGGAGTTCTCGTGGCGCGGGGCGCTGGCACGCAAGTGGGTCGGAGCGTCATGACGGGCCGACCCGGCGTACCGGGCCTCCTCGGCCAGCGCGACCCGGCGTACATCGCCAAGGTCCTGCCCTTCCTGAAGCTGGCCATGAAGGGCTACTTCCGGTCCGAGGTCAGGGACATCGACCGGGTGCCCGACGGTGGCGCGCTGATGGTCGGCAACCACTCGGGCGGCCTGATGGCGATGGACGTGCCGATCATCGCCGTGGCGTTCGCCGACACGTTCGGGCCGGACCGGCCGCTCTACTGCCTGGCGCACGACATGCTGTTCACCGGCGTGGCCGGCCCGTTCTTCCGCAAGTTCGGGTTCGTGCCGGCGGACCGGGCGAGCGCCGGTGAGGTCCTGGCGTCCGGCGCCGTCACGATCGTCTTCCCCGGCGGTGACTACGACACGTTCCGCCCGACGCTCAAGGCCAACGTGATCGACTTCGCCGGGCGGACGGGCTACGTCCGGACGGCGCTCGAGGCCGGGGTGCCGATCGTGCCGGTGGTGTCGATCGGTGGGCAGGAGGCGCAGTTCCACCTCACCCGTGGCGAGTGGCTCGGCCGGCTGTCGCCGTTGCGCAAGGTGATGCGCACCGACCTGCTGCCGCTGACCTTCGGCTTCCCCTTCGGCCTGACGCCGGCCGGCGCGGGCAACGTGCCCCTGCCGACCAAGATCGTCACCCAGGTCCTCGACCCGATCGACCCCGCGGCCATGGTGGCGGAGCTCGGGGCGGGTCCCGACGCCGCCGTCGACGCCGTCGCCGCGGTCGACGAGGTGGTGCGGTCGCGGATGCAGGAGGCACTCGACCAGCTCGCCCGCGAGCGAAGGTTCCCGGTGCTGGGATGACCGAGACAGGGAGGGTGACCGGGCTGCGCACCCAGCTGTGGGCGACCCGCCACCTGCTGCGCAGCCGGATGATCGGGCCGATGCGCCCCGACCGCTATGTCGGGATGGCGCGGATCCTGCGCCGCTACGGCCCGCACGCCACGACCGGCTTCGCGCTCGCCGCCAACCGTCGACCCGACGGGATCGGCCTCGTCGACGAGCGCGGCTCGCTGACGTGGCAGGAGATCCAGGTGCGTGCCGACGCGTTGGCCGTCGCGCTCGCCGGGTTGGGGGACGGCCCGCCGACCTCGGTCGCGATCCTCTGCCGCAACCACCGTGGGTTCGTCGACGCGTTCCTGGCCGCCGGCCGGCTGGGTGTGCCGGCGCTGCTGCTCAACACCGGCTTCTCCGGACCGCAGCTCGCCGACGTGCTCGAGCGCGAGCAGGCCACGCTCATCGTGTACGACGAGGAGTTCGCCGGGCTGGTCGCCGACGCCCGCTCCCGGATCGACGGCCTGGCCGAGGTCCTGAGCTGGGTCGACGACGAGACCGGGTCCCGTGAGCAGCCGGTCGCGGAGCTGCTGATCGCCGCGCACCGTGGCGAGCAGCCGGCGCGGACCCGCCCGGGGCGCGTCGTACTGCTGACCTCGGGAACCACCGGCACGCCCAAGGGCGCCACCCGCAGCGGCGGCGGGCCGGAGGAGCTCGCGGCGATGCTGGAGCGGATCCCGTGGCACGGTGAGGAGACCGTCGTCGTGGCGGCGCCGACGTTCCACGCGTGGGGCTTCGGCCAGCTCGTGATCGGCGCGACGATGGCCTGCACGATCGTGCTGCGCCGGAGGTTCGACCCCGAGGCGACGCTCGCCCTGGCCGACCAGCACCGGGCGACCGGCATCGCGCTGGTGCCGGTGATGCTGGAGCGGATCATGGAGCTGCCGGCCGAGGTGCTGGACCGCTACCGGCTCGACAGCGTCCGGTTCATCACCGCGAGCGGCTCGCGGATGCGCGGTGAAGCGGTGATCGCCTTCATGGACCGCTTCGGGGACACGGTCTACAACAGCTACAACGCCACCGAGGCCGGCCAGATCAGCGTCGCCTCGCCGGCCGACCTGCGGCACGCGCCCGACACCGCCGGGCGGCCGGTCACCGGCACCACCGTCAAGCTCGTCGACGACGACGGCAACGAGGTCCCCGTCGGCGAGGTCGGCAGGATCGTGCTGCGGGGCGCCTCGGAGTTCGACGGCTACACGGCCGGCGACAGCAAGGACTCGCTCGACGGCTTCATGGTCTCCGGCGACGTCGGCCGGATGGACGAGGGCGGACGCCTCTACGTCGTCGGCCGCGACGACGACATGATCGTGTCGGGCGGCGAGAACGTCTACCCGGTCGAGGTCGAGCGCGCGATCGGCGAGCTGTCGGACGTGCGCGAGGTCGTGGTGGTCGGCGTCGACGACGAGGCGTTCGGGCAGCGGCTGGCGGCGTACGTCGTACCGGCGCGGCCGGAGGCCGTCAGTCCCGACGACGTGCGCGCCCACGTGAAGAGCCGGCTGGCCGGCTACAAGGTGCCCCGCGACGTCGTCCTCCTGGACGAGCTGCCGCGGAACGCCTCGGGGAAGGTGGTCGTGCGCGACCTGCCGGAGGTGGGTTCCTGATGGTGAAGCGGATGAGCGGTGCCGACGCCAGCTTCCTCTACCTGGAGACGCCGTCGGTCCACATGCACACGCTCAAGATCGCGGTGATCGAGCACCACCGCGACCTCACGTACGACAACCTCGTGTCGGGCACGCTCGCGCGCATGCGGCGGATGCCGGCGCTCCGCCGGCGGATCGTGCCGGTCCCGTTCGCCCTCAACCACCCGCTGATCGTGACGCAGCCGCGGATCGACCCCGCGCGCCACTTCTTCCGGCACGACCTCGGCGGCGCCGCGACGTTGCGAGACGCCGAGCGGGAGATCGGCCGGATCGCCGGTCGGCCGCTCGATCACGGCGTCCCGCTCTGGGAGATCCACGTCATCGAGGGTCTCGCCGGCGGCCGGCGGGTCGTCGTGGGCAAGATCCACCACGCCCTCGCCGACGGCAACGCCGCGAACGCGATGCTCGCCAACCTCACCGACATCCGCTCCGCGGAGATCGCCACGCCGATGCTGCGCGACACCGACGACGACACCTCGGTGCCGTCGCGCGGACGGGTGGCGGTCGACGCGGTGCGCGATGCCGTCGTCCAGATCGCGCTGCTGCCGCGCCTGCTGCTCAGCACCGCGCGCGGGTTGACGTCGATGGTCCGCTACCGCAGGAGCACGACGACCGGCGTACCGCTGCCGATCGCGAACGCGCCGCGCGTCTCCTTCAACGGGCCGCTGACGCCCCGGCGCAGCTTCGCCACGGTCACGCTGCCGCTCGCCGACCTCAAGGAGGTACGCCGGGAGCACGGCGTGACCCTCAACGACGTCGTGCTCGGCGTGACCGCCGGAGCACTGCGGCGGTGGATGGACCTGCACGGCGAGCGGCCGTCGGTCTCGCTGACCGCGGGCGTGCCGGTGGGTCTCGACGCCGCGGACAGCGGCCCGCGACTGCAGGGCAACAACGTCTCCAACCTGTTCACCACGCTGGCGACCGACGTCGACGACCCGGTCGAGCGGCTGCAGCGGATCTCCCGCACCGCGGGCCACGCGAAGGAGATGAACCGCCGCCTCGGGAGCCAGATGCTCGCCGACTGGAACCAGTTCGCCCCGCCTTCGCTCATCGCGCTGGGCACCCGGCTCTACAGCCGGTTCCGGGCGGCCCGCTTCCACCCGGCGGCCTTCAGCGCGATCGTCTCCAACGTCCCCGGCCCGCGGGAGCTGATCAGCATCGGTGGGGCGCGGCTGTCCGACATCTTCAGCGTCGGTCCGCTCGTCGACGGGATCGGGCTGAACGTCACCGTCTGGTCCTACGTCGACCGGATGAACTTCTCGCTCCTCGCCTGCCCGGACCTACTGCCGGACGTCGAGGTGCTCGCGTCGTACTTCCCCCCGGCCCTGGCCGAGCTGATGGGCCAGCCCGAGCCCGGTGAGTCGGTCGAGCCAGGTCCGGACGGGCAGGACGGGCAGGACGGCCAGGACGATCGGGGCGAGCGGGGCGAGCGGGGCGAGCGGGGCGAGCGGGGCCGGCACCGCAAGCACGGCGAGCACGGAGACCAGGAGTCTGCATGACGTTCGAGACCATCGGCCGGCACTCAGCCCGGGCCGGTCGCAGCGCCGCGCGCGTCGGGGGACAGCTGGTCGTGCGCGGGTTGCGCCGGCTCGCTGACGGCGCCACGCCCGACGTACCGGTGCCGCCGCCGGCACGGCCCCTCGACCTGCCGGGCCGCGGGACCACTCACGTCCTCGACCTCCCGGGGCCCACCCCCGAGGCGCCGGTGCTGCTGCTGATGCACGGCATCGCGACCACCGGTCCGCTCACCTGGTTCTCGGTGCTGGCCGACCTGAGCCGGCGCTACCGCGTGGTGACCTTCGACCAGCGCTGGCACGGCCGAGGCATCCTGTCGGAGGAGTTCACCCTCGACGACTGCGCCGACGACGCGATTGCGGTGCTCGACGCGCTGGGGATCGAGCGGGCGGTCGTCGTCGGCTACTCGATGGGCGGGGCGAGCGCGCAGGTCCTGTGGCACCGGCACCCGGAGCGGGTCGCCGGCCTGGTGCTGTGCTCGACCTCGGCCCGCTGGCAGGGCCACCTGGGGGAGCGGGTCTTCTTCCTCATGCTGCGGGTCGCCAACGAGGGCCTGCTGTCGGTCGCCGCCGACAAGGTGCAGCGGCACGCCTCGGCCCTGCCGCCCCTCGGCGAGGACGCCGCGGCCCATGCCGACCTCCGGGCGTGGTGCATGGCCGAGCTCCGGTCGACCAGCCTCTGGTCGCTGCCGGTGGTGATGGCCGAGCTGGGCCGGTTCGACGCGACCGGATGGATCGGCGACGTCACGGTGCCGACGGGCGTCCTGATCACCGCCCGGGACCGCGCGATCCCGACCGAGCGGCAGCGCCAGCTCGCGGCGCGGATCCCCGGCGCGTTCGTCCGGTACTCCCCGGGCGGGCACGCCTCGCTCGTCTTCGACCTCCCGCGCTGGAAGCCGGTCTTCCTGGAGGTGGTCGACGAGGTCGTCGAACGGACCCGGGTCAGCCGGTGATCGTCAGCCGGTGATCGTGGCCGCGGCCCGGATGCCGCTGCGGAGCGCGCCCTCCATCGTCCCGGAGTGCGGGCCGGCCGTGAACTCGCCCGCGAGCGCGAGCGGTCCGGCGGCGCGCTGGAGGAGGCGGGCCGCGTCGGGGGAGCGACCGGTGAGCACGGAGGAGTAGCCGCCGCGGGCCCACGGGTCGGTCTCCCAGTCGGTCAGCAGGGCCTCCTCGCGGACGAGGTCGAGGTCCGGGCGGAGCGCGGCCAGGGCGTCGAGCCAGGTCTCGGCACCGTCCGCGACGGCGAGCCACTCGCGGGTCCCCGCCCCGCCGCCGAAGCTGGAGACGGCCCGGACGCCGGTGTCCCCGGCGGGGTCGAGGGAGTTCCAGGCCCACCAGGCGAAGCGTGGGTGCTGGACCCCGTCCGGCCGGGCACGGTTGCTCGTCGGGACCGACAGCTTGACCGCGGTGCCGGTCGCGAGGCCCTCGAGGCCGGCGCGCCAGGGGTCGGGGAAGTCCGGCTCCCAGGCCAGCTCGTCCAGCAAAGCCAGCGGTACGGCGACCACCGCGCGGTCGACCACGAGCGACTCACGGTCGGTGGTCAGCACGACCTGCCCGCGGTCGATCGCGACGCCGTCGACCGGCGTCCGGAGCCGGACCCGGTCACCGAGCCCGGCAGCGAGCGCCTCCGCGATCCGCTGGTTGCCACCGACGACGCGGGCGCCCGCGTCGATGCGGGCTCCGTCGGCCCGCGCGAGGTGGAACCGCGCGCTGGCGGCGTGGGGGTCGCCCGCGGCCGAGGTCGCGACCCGCAGGAAGGCCGGGTCGCCGCCGTACCTCGCACCGAGCGCGGCCACGAACGCCGCCGTCACCGACGTGTCCCCCGCCGGGACGTGTCCCGCGACCTCGGTGAGGGTGCGTTCGAGGTCCTCCAGCGTCGGCACCGTGTCGTCGACCCGGCGCCGGTGGAAGCGGACGCCGTGCGGCGCCAGCGGCAGCCCCAAATCGGCGCAGCACCGGCGGATCCAGTGCTGCTCGGCCTCGATCCACTCACCGCCGCGCTCGACCACGACGCCGTTGGGCAGCGTCGTCGACCAGGTCCGCCCGCCCACCCGGTCCCGCGCCTCGAGCACGACCACGTCGTAGCCGTGCCGGTGCAGGAACGCCGCGCACGACAGTCCGGCCAGCCCAGCACCCACCACGCCGATCCGCATGCAAGCAGCATGCCCGATCCGTGCTGCATGATCAGCCCGTGGCCGTCTTCGGGTGGATAGTGCTCGCGCTGGTGTTCGTCGACGAGCTGCTCGCGATGACGGCGTTCGGCATCTGGGGCTGGCAGCGGGACCCGCGCTGGCTCCTCGTCTGGCTGCTCCCGATCGTCGCGATGCTGGTCTGGTTCTTCTTCGCCTCACCCAAGGCGAGGTACGGCGGCGCCGTGGTGCGTCCGGTTGCGAAGGTGATCGTCTTCGGCCTCGCCACCCTCGCCCTCGGGCACTCCGGCCACGAGACCTGGGCGGTGCTGTTCCTCGTCTTCTCGGTCGTCGTCAACGGCCTCGCCCTCCTCCCCAGCATCCGGGTTCTCGTCGAGCCGGAGTAGTCGTCCGGTGCCCTGTGAGTCGTGTGCCTCAGCCCGCTCGGGCCTCAGTCGTGTGCCTGAGAAAGCGGATATCCGCTGTCTGAGGCACACGACCCTGTCGGGGCCTCGCGTCCGGGAGGAGTCGTGTGCTTCAGGCCCCCGATATCCGGGGTTGCGGGCACACGACTGTTCCTGCGGCGTGGGTGATGGGTTCTCAGGCACACGACCCGCCACCCACGACGACCCGCCACCCACGACGACCCGGCACCCACGACGACCCGCCCACCCGCCGCCGGGCGACCGGCGAGGAGATCGACCCGGCCGTCAGACGTTGCGTCGGTACTGACCGCCCACCTCGAAGAACGCCTCGGTGACCTGGCCGAGGGAGCAGACCCGCGCCGCGTCCATGAGTACGGCGAACACGTTCTCGCCGCTCGTCGCCGCCTCCTTGAGCCGGGCGATCGCCTCCTCCGCCTCCGTGGCGTGGGCCGCACGGAAGCGCTCGACCCGCTCGAGCTGCGACTGCTTCTCCTCGGTGGTGGCGCGGGCGAGCTCGATGTGGTCCGGCGTCCCGTCGTCGGCCGAGGGGCTGCGGAAGGTGTTGACCCCGATGATCGGCAGCGAGCCGTCGTGCTTGCGGTGCTCGTAGAGCATCGACTCGTCCTGGATCCGGCCGCGCTGGTAGCCGGTCTCCATCGCGCCGAGCACGCCGCCCCGCTCGGAGATCCGGTCGAACTCGGCGAGCACGGCCTCCTCCACCAGGTCGGTGAGCTGGTCGACGATGAACGAGCCCTGCGTGGGGTTCTCGTTCATGGCCAGGCCCCACTCGCGGTTGATGATCATCTGGATCGCCAGCGCGCGTCGTACGGACTCGTCGGTGGGGGTGGTGACGGCCTCGTCGTAGGCGTTGGTGTGCAGGGAGTTGGCGTTGTCGTAGATCGCGCACAGCGCCTGCAGCGTGGTGCGGATGTCGTTGAACGCCATCTCCTGCGCATGCAGCGAACGGCCCGACGTCTGCACGTGGTACTTCAGCTTCTGGGAGCGCTCGTTGGCGCCGTACCGCTCCTTCATCGCGACCGCCCAGATCCGGCGGGCGACCCGCCCGATCACGGTGTACTCCGGGTCCATGCCGTTGGAGAAGAAGAACGACAGGTTCGGCGCGAAGTCGTCGATGTCCATGCCGCGGGCGAGGTACGACTCGACGTAGGTGAAGCCGTTGGCGAGGGTGAAGGCGAGCTGGCTGATCGGGTTCGCCCCGGCCTCGGCGATGTGGTAGCCGGAGATGGAGACGGAGTAGAAGTTCCGCACCCCGTGCTCGATGAACCACTCCTGGATGTCGGCCATGCACCGCAGCGAGAACTCGGTGGAGAACAGGCAGGTGTTCTGGCCCTGGTCCTCCTTGAGGATGTCGGCCTGGACGGTCCCGCGGACGCTGCGCAGCGCCTCGGCCGGCTCGACGCCCTGCTCGCGCGCCTGGTCGATCACGGTGTTGAGGAAGAACGCGAGCACGGTGGGCGCCGGCCCGTTGATCGTCATCGACACCGACGTCGTCGGCGAGCTGAGGTCGAACCCGTCGTAGAGCGCCTTCATGTCGTCGAGGGTCGCGACGCTGACCCCGGAGGTGCCGATCTTGCCGTAGATGTCGGGGCGCTCCGCCGGATCGCGGCCGTAGAGCGTCACCGAGTCGAACGCGGTCGACAGCCGGGTCGCGGGCTGGTCCTCGGCCAGCAGCTTGAAGCGACGGTTGGTGCGGAACGGGTCGCCCTCGCCGGCGAACATCCGCGCCGGGTCCTCGTTCTCGCGCTTGAAGGGGAAGACGCCCGCCGTGAACGGGAAGTGGCCCGGCAGGTTCTCGCGACGCCAGAAGCGCACCAGCTCGCCGTGGTCCTCATACGTCGGTACGGCGACGCGGGGGACCCGGGTGCCGGACAGGGACTCGCGGCCGGTGTCGCCGGCGTACTTCTCGACGACCGAGGGCCACTCGGCGAGCTGGGACTGCACGAGCTCCGGGACGTCCCGTGCCGCTCGCTCCGCGAGCTCCTTCGCCTCGGGCACCTCGTCGGCGACGACGTTGAAGCGCTGGGCCCGGCGGACACGCTCGACCAGCACCTCGGTCTCGGCGTGGTAGTCGCGCAACGTCTCGGCGATCTCGGCGAGGTAGCGCACCCGGTCGGGCGGCAGCACCTGCTGGATCCGCGTGGACGTCTTGCCGCTGACCGGCGCGAGGACGCCCTCGTCGACGGCGAGGCCGTGCCCGGCCAGGAGGCCGCGGAGGAACTGGTAGAGCGCGGTGACGCCGTCGTCGTCGAACGTCGCCGCCGAGGTGCCGAACACCGGCATGTCGTCGGGCTGCTGGCCGAACGCCTCCCGGTTGCGCACGAGCTGACGGGCGACCTCGCGCTGGGCGTCCTTGGCCCCGCGGCGCTCGAACTTGTTGATCGCCACGGCGTCGGCGAAGTCGAGCATGTCGATCTTCTCGAGCTGGGAGGCGGCGCCGTACTCCGGCGTCATGACGTAGAGGCTCGTGTCGACGAAAGGGACGACCGCGGCGTCGCCCTGGCCGATGCCCGGCGTCTCGACGATGACGAGGTCGAAGCCGGCGGCCTTGGTCGCGGCGATGACGTCGGAGAGGTGCTCGGGCAGCTCGTGGGCGCCACGGGTGGCGAGGCTGCGGAAGAACACCCGGTCGCGGTCGAGGCCCGGGCCGTCGAGGTCGAGGCTGTTCATCCGGATCCGGTCACCGAGCAGCGCGCCGCCGCCCTTGCGCCGGGTGGGGTCGACGGCGAGTACGGCGACCCGCACCTTGTCGTGCTGGTCCATCCGCAGCCGCCGGACCAGCTCGTCGGTGAGGGAGCTCTTGCCGCTCCCGCCGGTGCCGGTGATGCCGAGCACCGGCACGGGGCGAGACGCCGCGGCATCGTGGAGCGGGGCGAGAACGGCGTCGTCGACCGACCCGGCCTCGATGCCGGTGATCATCCTGGCCAGCGCGGTGCGCTGGCCGGACATGACGTCCTCGGCGGTCGTGCCGCGCAGCGACCACAGGTCGTGGTCGCAGTCGCGGACGACGGAGTTGATCATCCCGGGCAGGCCCATCCGCTGGCCGTCCTCGGGGGAGAAGATGGTGACGCCGGAGGCCCGGAGCCGCTCGATCTCGTCGTGCACGATCACGCCGCCACCGCCGCCGACGACCTTGATGTGGCCGGCGCCGCGGCTGCGCAGCTGTTCGACGAGGTACTCGAAGTACTCGACGTGGCCGCCCTGGTACGACGACACCGCCACGCCCTGGACGTCCTCCTCGAGCGCCGTCTCGACGATCTCGGCGACCGACCGGTTGTGCCCGAGGTGGATCACCTCGCAGCCCTGGCTCTGGAAGATCCGGCGCATGATGTTGATCGCGGCGTCGTGCCCGTCGAACAGGCTCGACGCGGTCACCAACCGGATGGGGTGGCTCGGCTTGTGCAGGGGCTTGCGGACCACAGGTCACCTCAACTAATAGGACGTCCTAGGAAAATAGTAGGACATCCAACAAAGACTCCCAAGTCCGCGTGGTGTGGCCCGCGTCACGGCGGCCTGGCTGGGCCTGATCGCAACCGCCCTGGGCATTCTGGTGACCATCGGCGGGATCCTCGCACGCCTGGCCCAGATGCTCAGGCGGCTCACGCAGTCGATCGATCAACGGTTCGACGCGATTGATCAGCGGTTCGACGCGGTCGACCGGCGGCTGGACTCGCTCGACGACAAGATCGATCGGGTCGAGGAGCGCCTCGCGGCACGGATCCTCGTCAAGCAGCACCTGCTCGGCAGCCCGTCCGCGGCCTGACCGTCAGTGCAGCGTCGCGACGAGTCCGTCGACGAGCGCGTCGGAGGTGCGCTCGACCATGGCGAGCACGACCTGGAAGCCGTCGCCGTCGCCGTAGTAGGGGTCGGGCACCTCGGCGCCCGGTTCGGCGGGGTCGAAGTCGCCGAAGAGCCGGATCCGCTCGGTGTCGACCGGCCCGGCGGCGAGGGCGCGGAGGTCCTGGAGGTTCTGGCTGTCCATCGCCAGCAGCAGGTCGCAGTCGGTGAGCCAGGACCCCTGCACCTGCTGTGCCCGGTGGGCCGAGGCTGAGTCGGCCGGGTAGCCCTCGCTGGTGAGGGTCGCGGCGGCCCTGCGGTCCATCGGGTGCCCGACGTGCCAGTCGCCGGTGCCCGAGCTGACCACCGTGACCCGGTCGTCGAGGCCGGCCGTGGCGACCCGGTCCGTCAGCACGACGTGGGCCATCGGCGACCGGCAGATGTTGCCCAGGCACACCAGCGCGATCCGGTAGCGCCCCGGGGTCCGGGGCGGGGGGAGCGGCGGCACTACGCCGTCTTCTCGGACTTCTCGTCGACGCCGACGAGGGCGTCGAGGATCCAGGTGGTGACGCTGATGATGATGGCGCCGCCAACGGCGGACCAGAAGCCCTCGACGTGGAAGCCGATGTCGAGCAGGTCGGCGACCCAGCCGGTGAGCATCAGCAGCAGTGCGTTCAGCACCAGCAGGAACAGCCCGAGCGTGACGAGGATGAACGGGATCGACAAGAGGACCAGGACCGGCTTCACGAACGCGGTGACCAGGCTGAGGATCAGGGCCACGCCGAGCAGCGGCAGCAGCTTGTCCTCCAGCTCCGCCTGGCCCTGACGCGGACCGTCGAACCAGATGTTGTCCATCACCTGTGCGGCGAGGGCGAGGGCGACGCTGGTGATCGCCCAGCGGGCGAGGAACGCAAGCATGCGCCCAGTCTGACAGCGGCGCGGTCGCGGTCAGGTGAGGGCGAGCGCCTCGACGATCTCGTCGGCCGCGTCGTCGATGTGGCGGCGCAGGAACTCGTAGGCTCCGTCGAGGTCGCCGTCCTCCAGCAGGCGCACCAGCGGCTCGTGCGACTCGGCCTGGTCGTGGGCGTTGCGGCGGACCCGGTCGACCTGGGCGAGCGCGAGCTTCAGCTCGTCCATCAGGCTCTCGGCCATCTGGACCAGCCGCGGGCTGCCGGTGAGCGCCACCAGGGAGACGTGGAAGGCGAGATGCCGCTCGTTGAGCTCCTCGTACGACGCCCGCCCGCTCCGGACCGCGCTCGTGTAGGCCTCGAGGGTCTGCCGGACCCGCTCCCGGTCGGCGGCGTCGGCGGCCGGCCAGGCGTGGACGCCGGCGCCCTCGAGCACCCAGCGCGCCGCGCAGACGTCGCGCACGGAGTCGGCCTGCGGCGTGGCGACGCTGACGCCCCGGTTGGGCTCGCGGGTGGCGAGGCCCTCGGCGACCAGCGCCATCAGCGCTTCGCGGACCGTGGGCCGGGAGACGCCCAGGGACTCGGCGAGCGCCAGCTCGCGCAGGGGCGTGCCGCTCTCGACCTCGCCCTCGAAGACCGCTCGGCGGAGCTCGGCGGTGACGCGCTCGACGGTCGAGGCGTGCTCGACGCTGAGGGAGTCGAACGTGGGGTGCGCGGTCGGCATGCCGCCATTGTCGCGCAACTGCGGCAGACCTGTATGCTGTCTCATTGTCAGATTGTCTGACAATCTAGATCGACTGAAGGGAGTCGGGAATGACGCTGGACTGGGGTCGCCACTACGCGATGGTCGAGCCGTCGCAGTTTCGGGTCGAGTACGCCATCAACCCGTTCATGAACCCCGACGTCCAGCCCGATCCCGACCGGGCGACGGCCCAGTGGCACACGCTGGTCGACACCCTCCGCTCCGCCGGCGCGGTCGTCGACGTCATCCCCGGCCGCGCCGACAGCCCCGACATGGTCTACGCGATGAACCTCGGACTCGTGCTCCTCCAGCCGGAGTGGGTCGGATCCGGCCGCCGGTCGGTCGTCATGTCCCACATGCGCTTCCCGCAGCGCCGCAACGAGACCCCCAGCGCCCAGCGCTGGTTCGAGACCCAGGGGTTCGCGACGTCGTACGTCGGACGCGACGGCGTCGGCGCGCACTTCGAGGCCGGCGACGCCTTCCCCTTCGGCGGCGACCTGGTCGTCGGCGTCGGCCCGCGCACGGACGAGCTGGCGCTCAAGCACCTCGCGGCCGACCTCGGGGTGAGCGTGCGTGGCGTGAGGATTACCCATCCCGGGATGTACCACCTCGACCTCGCGTTCTGCCCGCTCGACGAGCGGCGCGCCATCGTCTGCCCCGACGCCCTCGACCCGGCCTCGGCCGAGGCGCTGCTCGCGCTGGTGCCCGAGCCGCTGGTGGTCAGCGAGGCGGAGGCCGTGGGCACGCTCTGTGCCAACTCCGTCGTCGTCGGTCGCACCGTCGTGATGCCCGGCTGCCCCCCGCGCGTGCGCGCGCAGCTGGAGGAGTGGGGCTTCGAGGTCGTGCTGGTCGACGTGTCGGAGTTCCACCTCGGCGGGGGCTCGGTGCGCTGCCTGACCAACCCCCTCGACATCACCCTCGGGCGCGAGCTGGAGCAGGTGACCGGTGGCCGGGTGGTCGCGCCACCGAACGAGGACTGGTCCGCGGCGTAGGACGTAGGGTCGCCAGCATGGTCGAGCCGCTGCCGCACGTCCGGGAGATCCCGGCGTACGTCCCGGGGAAGCCGCCGATGGCGCGCACCGGGCTCACGACGTTCAAGCTGTCGTCGAACGAGAACCCCTACCCACCACTGCCGAGCGTGCGGGCCACCACCGAGCAGGCGGTGTCGGCGATGAACCGCTACCCCGACATGGGCTGCGCCGCGCTCTACGACGCGCTCGCCACCAAGCACGGGGTCGGCACCGAGCAGCTGGCTGCCGGCACCGGCTCGGTCGCGCTGATCTATCACCTGCTCGCCGCCTACTGCGGTCCCGGCGACGAGGTGGTGCACGCCTGGCGCTCGTTCGAGGCCTACCCGATCGCGATCACCGCCGCCGGCGCGACGGGCGTGAAGGTGCCGGTCACCGAGGACGGTCGCCACGACCTGCCGGCGATGGCAGCGGCGATCACCCCGCGCACCCGCGTCGTGCTGCTCTGCACACCCAACAACCCGACCGGACCGGCCCTGAGCCACGCAGAGGTGGCGGCGTTCGTCGCCGACGTGCGCGACGACGTGCTCCTCGTGGTCGACGAGGCGTACGTCGAGTTCGTGCGGATGGCGGACCCCGTGGCCGGGCTGACCCTCTTGCGTGACCACCCCAACGTCGTGCTGCTGCGGACGTTCTCGAAGGCCTACGGCCTGGCCGGTCTCCGGGTCGGGTACGCCGTCGCGGCCCCGGAGGTGGCGACCGCGCTGCGCGCCGTGGCGCTGCCCTTCGGTGTCTCCTCCGTGGCCCAGGCTGCGGCGGTCGCCTCCCTGGCGGCCGAGGACGAGCTGCTGGCGCGCGTCGACGCGCTCGTGGTGGAGCGGGACCGGCTGGTCGCCGGGATCACCGAGGCGGGCTGGTCGGTCCCCGAGCCCCAGGGCAACTTCGTGTGGTTCGACCTGCGCGAGACCGACGTCTTCGCCGCTGCGGCAGCGGAGGCAGGGCTGGCTGTCCGGCCGTTCGCCGGCGAGGGAGTGCGCGTCAGCGTGGGCGAACCGGAGGCCAGCGACCGTTTGGTCGAGCTGCTCCGGGGAATGAAGCGCCCGACCTGATCCGATCGTCGCCCCCGGCCCACCTGCGCGGGCTACGGTTGGGCCACCCAGTCTACGCCCCGAGGAGTACCGGTGCCCGGAGAGACCCCCCACCAGCCCGGCTGGTACCCCGACAGCAACGGCACGATGCGCTGGTTCGACGGCTCGTCGTGGACCGACCACGTGCAGCCCGGGACCGGGGCTGCCGACATCACGCAGGTCAAGCCGGCCGGGCCCACGCCGACGGCACAGTTCCCCGCGCAGCCCGGCCAGCCCAACCAGCCCGGTCAGCCCGGCGGTTGGCAGGGAGGTCAGCCCGCCGGCCCGCCGCCGAGCGCGCCGCCGGGCTCGGCGTACGGCGCCGTCCCGCAGCCGGGTCAGTACGGCGGTCCCGGCGGACCGGGCTTCCCGCCCCCGCCCTCGTCCAAAGGAGGCAACAAGGGCCTGCTGATCGTCCTCGCCGTGGTCGGCGCCGTGGTGCTGATCGCGATCGTCACCACCCTCGCGTTCGTCCTCCTGGGCGGCGACGACAGCGACAGCGGCAACGACGGTGGTGACGGCGGCGACGACAGCTCGCTGCCCGACGAGCAGCCCGAGGAGGTCGTCGAGGCGTTCTTCCAGGCGGTCGAGGACGGCGACTGCGAGGCCGCCATCGACCTCTTCACCGAGGAGTTCATCGAGCGCGAGGACGCCAGCTGCGAGGACGAAGAGGACTTCATGGACGAGGGGATCAACGCGGAGATCGGTGAGTCGACGATCGACGAGGAAGCCGAGACCGCCACTGTCCCCGTCACCCTGGGCGACGAGGAGATCGACTTCGACTACGACGTCGACTTCGGGCTGGTCGTCCTGGACGACGAGTGGAAGATCGACACTGTGGACGAGCCGGGCAGCGACGACCCGACGGCGACCGAGACGACGACCCCGGAGACCGTGACGCCGCCGACGTCCGACTTCTCCACCGACTCGCCCGACTTCCCGACCGACACGGCCGACTTCCCGACGGACCCGTCCGAGCTGGAGACCTACCTGTCGGAGTACTTCGAGGAGTTCTCCGAGTACTTCACGACCACGCCGTAACCGCTTCGTCATGCTCGCTCCCTAGGGTTCAGGCATGACGGTCAAGGTCGCGCTGGAGCACCGTACGACGTACGACTTCGCACGGCCGGTCGCGGTGGGGCCGCACGTCGTCCGGCTCCGGCCGGCGCCGCACTGCCGGACGCCCATCGAGGCCTACTCGCTGAAGGTCGAGCCGGCCGGGCACTTCGTGAACTGGCAGCAGGACCCGTTCGGCAACTGGCTGGCGCGGCTGGTCTTCCCCGAGAAGGTCAGGACGCTCGACATCACGGTGGGCCTCGTGGCCGACCTGATGGTGATCAATCCGTTCGACTTCTTCATCGAGGAGTACGCCGAGCGCTTCCCGTTCGACTACGAGCCGCAGCTCGCCGCGGACCTCGCGCCGTACCTCCGGCCGGTCGACGACGCGGCCGGCGCCGCGACGTGGCGGGAGCGGCTGCCGGCGCTGCCCGCCGAGGGCGTGCCGATGGTCCAGTTCCTGGCCGACCTCAACTCGGCGGTCCACCGCGACGTCGCCTACTCCGTGCGGATGGAGCCGGGCGTGCAGACCCCGGACGAGACCCTGGGGGTCGGCATCGGGTCGTGCCGGGACACCGCCTGGCTGCTGGTGAGCCTGCTGCGTCAGTACGGCCTGGCGGCCCGGTTCGTGTCCGGCTACCTCGTGCAGCTGGCGCCGGACGAGTTCGCGACGCAGGGTCTCGACGGCCCGACCGGGCCGAAGGCCGACTTCACCGACCTGCACGCCTGGACCGAGGTCTACGTGCCGGGCGCCGGCTGGGTCGGCATGGACCCGACCAGCGCGCTCTTCGCCGGCGAGGGGCACATCCCGCTCTCGGCGACGCCGCACCCGAGCTCGGCGGCGCCGATCACCGGCGCGACCGAGCCGGTCGAGGTGACCTTCCGCTTCCACAACGAGGTGCGCCGGGTGCACGAGGACCCGCGGGTCACCGCGCCCTACTCCGACCAGCAGTGGCAGGCGATCGATGCCCTCGGTGCCGCTGTCGACGAGCGGCTGGAGGCCGGCGACGTCCGGCTGACCATGGGCGGCGAGCCGACCTTCGTCTCGCTCGAGGACGCGTCGACCCCGGAGTGGAACACCGACGCCGACGGCCCCGAGAAGCGGCGGCTCGCCGCCGACCTCGCCGCGCGGCTGAGGGAGCGGTACGCCGCGGGCGGGGTGGTCCACCACGGTCAGGGCAAGTGGTACCCGGGGGAGCCGCTACCGCGCTGGAGCATCTCGCTGCAGTGGCGCACCGACTGCACTCCGCTGTGGAACGACCCGGCACTGCTGGCCGACCCGGCGGAAGCCGCTTCGTCGGTGGAGCCGGTCGGGACCCATGAGCGTGCCGAGACCTTCGGGCGTCGGGTGACCGCGCTGCTCGGCCTGCCCGAGGAGCAGCTGCTTCCCGCCTACGAGGACCCGTTCGCGGCGCTGGCCGACCACGTGCGGACGCCCGCCGGCGAGCCGCCGGAGGGTCGCGAGGACGCTTCGCTCGCCCTCATCGCCAAGCTCGACGCGGACGTCGTCACGCCGACCGGCTGGGTGCTCCCGCTCACGACCGGGGAGGAGGGGTGGACGAGCCCGACGTGGCGGTTCCGGCGCGGCCGGCTGGTGCTGTCGCCCGGCACCAGCGCCGTCGGTCTCCGGCTGCCCCTCGACTCGATCGCGTGGGCCGACGCGGTGGCCCCCGCGCAGCCGTCGTACCTCGAAGCGGCCCCCGACGACCGGGCGGCCGGTCCCACGTTGCCCACGGTGACGCTCGCCGATCCCGAGGAGTCCGAACGGACCGCGCTGGCGTTCGAGGAGCGCGACGGCAACCTGTTCGTCTTCCTGCCGCCGACGACGCGGCTCGTCGACTACGCCGACCTGCTCCACCTCGTCGAGGTCGCGGCGCGCGACACCGGCTGCCCGGTCGTGCTCGAGGGATACCCGCCGCCTCCCGACCCGGGGCTCGCGTCGCTCTCGGTGACGCCCGACCCCGGCGTGATCGAGGTCAACGTGCAGCCCACCGCGACCTGGGCCGAGCAGCGCGAGCTGATGACCGACCTCTACACCGACGCCCGCCTCGCGAAGCTGACGACGGAGAAGTTCGACCTCGACGGTCTCCACACCGGCACCGGTGGCGGCAACCACCTGACCCTCGGCGGCCGGGAGCCGATCGACAGCCCGTTCCTGCGGCGACCGGACCTGCTGGTGAGCCTGGTCGCCTACTGGCAGCGCCACCCCTCGCTCTCCTACCTGTTCTCCGGTCGGTTCATCGGGCCGACCAGCCAGGCGCCACGGTTCGACGAGGGCCGTCCGGAGGCGGTCTTCGAGATGGAGATCGCGATCCAGGAAGTACGACGACTCGTCGGCACGGCAGGCGATGGCGGAGGAGGCGGTCCTGACGACCGTCACGAGGCCCGGCCCTGGCTCGTCGATCGGGCGCTCCGGCACCTGCTGACCGACCTGACCGGCAACACGCACCGGGCCGAGCTCTGCATCGACAAGCTCTACAGCCCCGACTCCACCCGCGGGCGGCTCGGTCTGCTGGAGCTGCGCGGGTTCGAGATGCCCCCGCACCCGCAGCTCGCGCTCACCCAGGCGCTGCTGGTGCGGAGCCTGGTCGCGATGTTCTGGGAGCGCCCCGACCCGGGCAACCTGGTTCGGTGGGGCACCCGACTGCACGAGGACAACCTGTTGCCGCACGGCGCGGTGGCCGACATCCAGCAGGTCGTGGCGGACCTCAACGCGTTCGGGATCCCCTTCGACGCGGCGTGGCTCGATCCGTTCGTCGAGTTCCGCTTCCCACGGATCGGATCGGTCTCGTTCGGTGACGAGTCCGGCCGGCAGGTCCACCTCGAGCTGCGCCAGGGTGTCGAGCCGTGGCACGTCCTGGGCGAGGAGGCGACCGGTGCCGGCACGGCGCGGTACGTCGACTCCTCCGTCGAGCGGATCCAGGTCGCCGTCGCCGGGCTCGACCCGCAGCGCCACGTGGTCACCTGCCAGGGCGTGCCGGTGCCCCTGACGCCGACGGCGACCCCGACACCCTCGGGCGACGCCTGCTACGGCGGCGTCCGCTACAAGGCGTGGCAGCCCTGGTCGGCGCTCCACCCGAGCATCGAGGTGCACTCACCGCTGACGTTCGACGTGGTCGACGTCGAGGCCGGCGTGAGCATCGGCGGCGCGACGTACCACGTGGTCCACCCGGGCGGCCGCACCTACGACCACCCGCCGGTCAACGCCAACGAGGCCGAGGCCCGGCGGGCGTCCCGGTTCGAGGGCGGGCGCCACACGGCGGGCCGGATCGACGTCGCGCGGATGCGCGCCGCCGGAGCCGCTGCCGCGAGCCCCGACTACCCGCACACCCTCGACCTGCGGCGGGTCCCGCCGTCAGAGCGGCTCGCCGACTGACCCCTCCGGCGGCTCTCCGGTGCCGGGCTGCTCGCCGTACCGCTCCTCGTAGTCGGCGGGCTTCCTCAGGCCGAGGTCGCTGGTGTAGCGGAGCAGCTGGTTGTCCGGGCCGAGGACGATCAGGTCGGCGAGCGCGCCCTCGCGGCCCTGCCAGAGGATCGCGATCGCCCGGTCGAGGATCTCGAGCGCGCGATCGGGGTCGGCGACGGCGATCTCGCCGCCGTAGTTGTTGGAGCGGGCGAAGCCCTCGACGAAGCGGATCTTCACCTTGGTCACCCCGTCGAGGTCGGCGATCTCGGCGTACAGCTCCTCGTCCGGCACCGGCTCGTAGCCGGGCTTCGGGTCGTCCCCTCCGCCGGGCTGGCAACCGGTCAGCAACGCAACCGCGATGGCGAGGCCGAGCACCCCGCTGGTCCAGCGCATCGGTGGCCTCACTCCTCGTCCGGTGTGATCTCGTAGTACGTGCTGTCGCCGTGGTCCCCGAAGAATACGGAGTTCTCGCGACGCCAGCGCTCGAGCTCCTCCGCGGTGGATCCGTCGAGGACGGCGCCGAGGTCGTCGTAGTAGTCGGTGTGGGCCGCGCCGACGTCCGCCGGGACGCCGTCGTCGGCGAGCGAGTCCGTGACCGTGAGCCAGTGCGAGATGTCCGGGTTGTCCCGCCCGTCGAGCTTGGGTACGACGTCCTCCTGGTACTCCAGCGACAGCACGGACACGTCCTCGGGGATGTCGAACCGCGCGATCGGCGAGCCCGCCGTGTAGACGCTGGTGATGTTGTAGGCCTCCTGGTAGTCGAGGTTGCTCGCGATCGCGGCGGCGGTGATGCCGCCCTGGCTGTGCCCGCCGATCATCACCGGCGGCAGGCCGTCGTCACCGGGCTGGTAGCCGTCGGCCTCCATCGCCTGACGCAGCGCCTCCATCACGAGCGCCTGGGTCTGTGTGTGCTCACCGGCCTCCAGCAGCAGGTTGGACGTGAGGTCGACCGGGTTGGGCCCGCGGACGAGGCCCCACTCCTGGGTGCCGGGGATCTGCACGATGTAGCCCACGACGTTGCCCGCGTCGTCGTACCTGCGGATCACGCCGACGCGGGCGTCCTCGGTGCTGACCTGGCCCTGCAGGGTCAGCAGGTCCCCGAGGAACGTCTCCTCCGCGAGCCTGCCGTCGAGCTTGATCGGCTCGTCGGCAGACGGCTCGACCTTGAACTCGCCGTCGTCCTCGAAGGCCCCGAAGAGGTTGCCGAGGACGATCAGGCCGGCGATCTGGTCCTCGTAGTCGAGCGACGGCCAGTTGCCACCGGTGAGCAGCGTCAGCGTCCCCGGTGGGACGAACGGCAGCAGTGCCTCGATCCGGAAGGCGAGACCTTGGAGGGTGCCGCCCGCGGTCCGGGTGATCAGCTCCTGCAGCCACGGCTCCTCGAACGCCGTCTCGTTGAGCTCGGCGATGATCCGGTCCTTGTCGCCGCTCGCGAGCGCTGCCACCAGGTCTGGGTTCCTCGCCGCGGCGATCAGGAGCGCGCTCGCCAGGATCTCCGGGCCGGCCACGAACGCGAGCACGTCGATGCCGGCGTCGATCAGGTCGGCAGCCAGCTGCTGGGTCGCGTCCACCAGGTCGTAGCCCTCGGCGGCGAGCCGCCAGAGCCGCGCGGACACCTCCATCCGGAGTGCCATCGCGCCCGGGCCGGTCGGGCTGAGCGAGGTCGCCGTGAGCTTGCCCTCGAGCTGCGCGACCTCGGCCGGCGCCAGCACGATCGCCTGCGCCAGGTCGCCGCTGATCAGCAGGCCGCCGACGGTCTGCGCGGCGTCGGTGAGGTCGTCGCCGGCGCCGTCGATGTGGCCGGCGTAGCCGCGGATGTCGTCGGTCCTGGCCTCGATGCTGCCGCTGCCGCCGCTGAGGTGGAGGTCCTCGTCGCCCATCAGGCGCCCCTGGCGGTGCGGGCGGCCTTGGCGGCGGCGGTGTAGGCGCCGGCGTACACGCCGATCAGGTCGTCGCCGATCTGGCTGCGGGAGCGGAGCTGGTGCCGTGCCCGGCCGGCGCGCACGCTCGTGTGCGCCCACCCGAGCTCGCACTGCAGCCAGGTCGCGTGCAGGGTCGGCAGCCCGACCCGCTGGAGGGACAGGGTGACCGTCGCGCGGACCTGCTCGGCCAGCGAGATGAGCAGCGGCGGCACCTCGTCCCAGCCGTTGAGCTCGGCGACGCCGGCGAGCAGCGCCGCGTCGTCGTCGGCGACGGCCCGGGCCAGTGCTCGCGCGTCGGTCGCTGCGATCGACACCACCCGCGAGTCGGGCGTTCCCGATGAAGCGCGGGGGTCGGGTGCGAAGAGGCGCAAGGTCTCCGCGACCAGCTGGTCGGGGGCGAACGCCCGCAGCTGGACGCCTTCGGGCACGGTCACCGGCCCGGCGCCGCTGGGCTCCGGGACCGTGCGACTCGGCACCAGCGCCCGGACCACGGATGCGCCGGTCGCGCCGTCGGCGGCGATCGCGGCGAGCAGGCCGTAGCCCGAGCCGTCGGCCACCGTCGCGGACACGACCGCGCGGAAGGGCTGGGGGGAGGTGAGCAGCCCGACCGCCTGGCGTACGGCGGGCTCGGGCTCGGTCGGCGCCTCGGCGAGCTCAGGCTCCGCTGGCGAGGTCGGGACCGGCATCGGGCGCAGCGCGAGCGGGAGCTGCTCGGCGGTGCCGGCCACGGCCCGCCACTCGGGTTCGGACAGCGCCACGCTCAGGCCCCCGGGGTGGCGCTCGAAGGTCGCCGTCATATCAGTGGCAGGGCGTCCGAGAGTGCGCCGCCGAGGTCTTCCAGCAATTTCCTGCCCTTCGCTCCCATGTCCCTCAGGACGTTCTCGACGGCCTGGACACCGTCGTGCACGCCGTCGGCGACCGCCTCGGCCGCCTCCCGCGCGGTCTCGATCCCCGCGTCGAGCAGCAGGCCGACCAGCCGCTGGCGCTCCGCGAGCGTGTCGGCGAGGTCGTCGAAGTCGGCCGCGAGCTCCTCCAGCCGGTCCACCACGTCCTCCACCGCCGAGACGTCGTCCCCGAGCCGCGCGCGATAGCTGGTCGCCGCGTTGCTCGACCAGTGCACCTCGACGAGGTGGTTGGCCATCGAGGTCGCCCGGGTCGACAGCGTGTCGGCGCGGTTGCGCAGCCGTGTCGCCAGTCGCCGGAGATCGTCCGGGTCGCCCCCGATAGCCATGAGTCGCAGGCTGTCCCGCACGGACCCCCGCGAAACCAGGCCGTGCGAGGATTTCGGTCGTGCCGGTCCTGAAGGAGTACGTCGCCGCGCTCGCGCAGCCGACGTTGGGCACAGAGGCGACCCGGTACGACGAGGTGGTCGCGCCCGACGGTGTCCTCCGGGCGCCGTGGAAGCGGCTGGCCGCCGTCGCGTCCGGGATCGGCGCGGGTGAGCTCAGCCGGATCGACGAGCAGATCGTGCGGTTCCTCGCCGACGACGGCGTCACCTACTCCCGGCAGGGTGAGCGTCCCACCGCGTGGCGCCTCGACCCGGTCCCGCTGGTCGTCGACGCCGCGTCCTGGCGCGAGGTCGAGGTCGGGCTGGCCCAGCGCGCCGAGCTGCTCAACGCACTCCTCGTCGACCTGTACGGCGAGCGCACCCTCCTCCGCGACGGGATCGTGCCCGCCGCTGCGGTGCTCGCCCACCCCGGCTTCACCCGGATCATGGCCTACGGGTCCCGCAACGACCCGCGCCCGCTGGTGACGACGGCGACCGACCTCGGGCGCGACGCGACCGGCGCCTGGCGGGTGCTGGGCGACCGGGCACAGGCGCCGTCGGGACTCGGCTACGCGCTCGAGAACCGCAAGGTGCTCAGTCGGGTGCTGCCCGAGCTCTACCGCGAGGCCGACCTGCACCGGATGACGCCGTACCTCTGGGCGTTCCGTTCCGCGCTCCTCCAGTCCGCGCACGGCGAGCTGCCGGACCCCAGGGTGGTGGTCCTGACGCCGGGCACCCACTCGGAGACGGCGTACGACCAGGCGGCGCTCGCGTCGAGCCTGGGGTTCCCGCTGGTCCAGGGCAGCGACCTGACGGTGCGGGACGGGTGGGTGCTGATGAAGGCGCTCGGCCGGCTCGAGCGCGTCGACGTGATCCTGCGTCGGGTCGACGCCGCGTGGAGCGACCCGCTGGAGCTGCGGGGCGACTCGCAGCTCGGGGTCGCCGGCCTCGCCGAGGCCGTACGCCGCGACCGGGTGCGCGTCGTCAACGGGCTCGGCGCCGGGGTGCTCGAGAACCCCGCCCTGCTCGCCTATGCGCCCGCGGTCTGCGAGCACCTGCTGGGTGAGTCGCTCCGGCTGCCGACCGTGCCCACCTGGTGGTGCGGCGACCCCGACGCGCTCGCGCACGTGCTCGACCACCTCGACACGCTCGCCGTCCGCTCGGTCGAGGGCGGACTGCCCCTGGACGGGGGGCCGGAGATCCTGCGCCGGCGGATCCTCGCCGCGCCGTACCGGTTCGTCGCCCAGGAGCGGCTGCCGCTCTCGCAGGCGCCGACCTGGACCCGGGGCGGCACGTCCACGGGGACCGGGCTGGCAGCGCCCCGGCCGGTCAGCGTGCGGGCGTTCACGATCCGCTACGGGTCGTCGTACCGCACCCTGCTCGGCGGCCTCGGCAACGTCCTCGAGGACGGCCGCACCGTCGCCAGCAAGGACGTCTGGGTCCTGAAGGCCGAGACCGGGGAGCCCGACCAGGGACTGGCCGAGGTGATGCCGGTCAGCAGCGGCCGGTCGCTGCCCGCGACGGTGCCGCGGGTCCTGGAGGACATGTTCTGGGTCGGGCGGTACGCCGAGCGCGCCGAGGACCTGCTGCGGCTGGTGCTCGCCGCGCACGTGCTCGTCGAGGACTACCGCAGCCGGCCACGCACCAGCGGCGGGCTCAGCCTCGAGGTCGTCACGGGCCTGGTCGGCCGGCTCTCGGGCCGGCTGTCGGACAGCTACGACGAGGACTTCCGCTCGCTCCTCCTCGACCCCGAGCGGCCGGGGTCCGTGGCCCAGTCCCTCGAGGCGATGCGGGACGCCCTGTCCGGGGTGCGCGACCAGTGGTCGTCGGACGTGTGGCGGATCTTCGGTGTCGTCGACCGTGCGCAGTCGACCCTCGTCGGCAGCCCGGGCAGCCACCAGCTGGCCGAGTCGGCGGGCCGGATGCTCACCGGCGTGCTGTCGCTCGCCGGCGTGACGGCGAGCATGATCCGGGATCCGGGGTGGCACATGTGCAGCGTCGGTCGCTACCTCGAGCGCGGGCAGCAGGTGCGGCACCTGCTCACGGCCCTCACCGAACGGCACGGCCTCGACGTCGACCGCGAGGTCCTCGCCGCCGTCCTCACCGCAGCCGAGAGCTCGGTGACCCACCGGCGCCGCTACCGCGACTACGTGCGGCCGGCCGGCGTGCTCGACCTGCTCCTCAAGGATCCCGAGAACCCGCGTTCGCTCGCGTTCGGCATCGCCCGCGCCACCGAGCACCTCGCGGCCCTGCCGGCGTCGACCGGGTCGACCCGGCCCGAGCGCCTGCTCGCCGCGCTGGTCACCGAGGTCGAGGAGACCGACGTCGCGGTCCTGGTCGCCATCGGCGGCGCCGACCGGCCCAACCTCAGGGCCTTCCTCGACTCCGCCGGGGCCCAGCTCGACCGGCTCGCGGAGGCCGTCGCCGAGCTGCACTTCGCCACCGGCCCGGCGCCCCGACGGTTCGGGTCGCTGCCGGCGCTGGAGGCCGTCCCGTGAGGTACCGGGTCGAGCACCGCACCACCTACACCTACGACGACGACGTCACCGACAGCCTCGGGATCGCCTACCTGGTGCCGCGCCAGCTGCCCTGGCAGCAGGTCGCCGACTACCGGGTCGCGGTGACGCCGACCCCGGGCGACACCGCGAGCGACGAGGACTTCTACGGCAACCGGCTCACCTACTTCCAGGTCGTCGAGCCGCACCGCCAGCTCGTCATCGTCGGGTCCGGCGAGGTCGACGTGGCGACCCCGCTCGTCGACGCCGAGCGCCTCGACCGACCCTGGGACGGCGTACTCCCGCTGCAGCAGCCGGGCCTCCCCGGCGCCTGGCTCGCGACCGACCTCGCGCTGCCGAGCCCGGCCGTGCCGGCGTACCCCGGGGCGAAGGAGTACGCCGCCGGCTCCCTGCTCCCCGGGCGTCCAATCGGCGAGGCCGTCACCGACCTGATGCACCGCATCCACGCCGACTTCGAGTACGACGCCACCGCGACCACCGTGACCTCGACGGTGCCGGAGATCCTCGCCCAGCGGGCCGGCGTGTGCCAGGACTTCGCCCACCTCACCCTGTCCTGCCTGCGCTCCCACGGTCTCGCGGCGCGCTACGTGAGCGGCTACCTGGCCACCGAGCCCCCGCCCGGGCGGGCGCGCGTCGTCGGTGCCGACGCCTCGCACGCCTGGGCCGCGGTCTGGCTCGGCGACGAGGAGTGGCTCGCCTTCGACCCGACCAACGACCAGTGGCAGAACGATCGCTACGTCACCGTCGCCTGGGGCCGGGACTACGGCGACGTGCCGCCGGTCAAGGGCGTCATCTTCACCGAGGCCCAGCACTCCGAGCTGGACGTGTCCGTGGACGTCGCCCCGCTCTGAGCGTCGCCCGCACGGACGAATTCCGGCGATTCGGTGGACAGACCCGGACCCGCTCAAACAGGCTGGTGCCATGAGCCAGCCCCCGTACGGTGCCCCGCCTCCCCAGCCCGGCCAGCCGCAGCCCTACCCGGGGCAGCCGGCCCCGCAGGGATACCCGCAGCAGCCGGGCTACCCGGCGGCACCCCCGCAGGGCTACCCACCGCAGCCGGGACCCGGCCAGGCGCCGGCGTACCTCCAGGGTGGCGGGCCGGGGCCCGCGCCCGGTGGCGGCTACGGCCCCGCGCTGCCGCCCCCGCCACCGAGCCAGAAGCGCACCATCGGCCTGCTGATGGGACTGCTCACCACGTTCCTGCTGCTGGCGTTCGTCGTCATCGTCCTGCTCGTCGGCCTGGCCGACTGAGCGACGCCACCTGAGGTGCCATCCTTCCTCCGGTGAGGTCCTTCCGCTGCCAGGTCTGTGACAGCCAGCTCTTCTTCGAGAACTCGGTGTGCGTCTCCTGCGGCACCGCCCTCGGGTTCTCGCGGACGGAGCGGGCGATCGTGCCGGTCGACGCGACGGGGCAGCACGTCGACCGGGCCGGCCTCGTCTGGCACGTGTGCCGCAACCTCAACCTGTCCGGCTGCACGTGGTTGGCGCCGCTCGAGGGCGGGCAGTGCGCGGCGTGCGACCTGACCCGGACCCGGCCGGCGGACGACGACATGGAGGGCATCGCGCAGTTCGCGCAGGCCGAGGCGGCCAAGCGGCGGCTGCTCGTCGAGCTCGACAGCCGCGGGTTCTCCGTCGACGGCCTGGTCTTCGACATGCTCTCCAGCAGTCGCGACGGAGCCGACGGGGTCGTGATCGGGCACGCCGACGGCGTCATCACGATCGACCTCGCAGAGACCGACGACGCGCGGCGGGAGCGGATCAGGCAGGACCTCGGCGAGGCCTACCGGACGATGCTCGGCCACCTGCGCCACGAGGTCGGCCACTTCGTGCAGATGCGGCTGGTCACGGGCGGTGAGCGGCTCGAGCGGTACCGCGCCCTGTTCGGCGACGAGAGCGAGGACTACCAGGCCGCGATCGACCGGCACTACGCCGAGGGGGCGCCGGAGGGGTGGGCGTCGTCGTACATCTCGACCTACGCGACGATGCACCCGTTCGAGGACTTCGCGGAGACGTTCGCCCACTACCTGCACATTTCCGACGCGTGCGAGACCGCGGCCGAGCAGGGCCTGATCACGGTCGCGCCGTCGGCGTTCGCCAGCTTCCCCGACCTCGTGCGTGGCGTCTGGATCCCGCTGTCGATCGCGCTCAACCAGATCAACCGCAGCATGGGCAAGGACGACCTCTACCCGTTCGTGATCCCCGAGCCGGTCCTCGACAAGCTCGACTACGTCGCCGGTCTGGCGTTCGCGGGCGACCCGGCCGTGCAATGATTCCGGCCATTGCGGCCCGTTGATCCCGTGGGCTGACACCGACCTCCCAGGAGCACACGATGTCCGACCCGAACCAGCCCTCGACCCCCCCGGGGTGGTACCCCGACGGCCAGGGCGGTCAGCGCTGGTGGGACGGCACCCAGTGGACCGAGCACACCCAGCCCCCGGCCGGCGGCGCTCCGGCCGCTCCCGCAGCCCCGGCGGCCCCGGCGGCCCCCTCGTCCCCGTCGGCCCCCGGTGCTGACCTGCCGACCCAGGTCGCGCCCAACCGCGCGGCCGGCTACGGCCAGCCCGGCGCGCAGCAGCCGGGTGCCCCGCAGCAGCCGCAGCAGCCGCAGCAGGGTGTCTACGGAGCACCTGCCGGCGGCTACGGCCAGCCGGCCGGCCAGCCCGGCTACGGGCAGCAGCAACCCTTCGGCGGCGGCTACCCCGGTGGAGGCAGCTCGGGCGGCGGGTCCGGCGGCAAGGGCAAGCTGATCGCGATCATCGGCGGCGGCCTCGGTGCGCTGCTCCTGGTGATCATCCTCCTGGTGGTCCTGTTCAAGGTCATCGGCGGCGGCAGTCCCGAGGACGTGGCCGGCGACTTCCTCGATGCCCAGTTCGACAGCGACCACGCGAAGGTCTGTGAGCTGCTGACCAAGGACGCTCAGGAGAGCTATCTCGAGGAGCAGGACTCCGACGACTGCGACGAGGCCGCCGAGGACCGCGAGAAGGAAGAAGAGGACTACCGCGAGGAGTTCGAGGACGACTACGACCAGTCCTACGAGGACTTCCTCGGCGACATCGACCGCGAGGTCGAGATCAAGGACGTCGACGAGGACGAGGAAGAAGCCAAGGTCGACTACGAGGTCAAGTACGAGTACACGGGCGACGACGACGACATCCTCGAAGAGGAGTTCGACGGCGACGAGACCTCCGAGAGCGATGGCACCATGCTCCTCTGCAAGGAGGACGGTGACTGGAAGGTCTCCTCGCCGTTCTACGACGAGGAGTACAGCGCGAACTGCGACGGCGACCTGCCGGAGGGCTTCGAGGACGGCGAGTGACTGAGTCGCCGGCGTGAGGATCGGGCTCGCGACCCTCGCGGTCGTCCTTGCCACGGTGCTGGTGCCGTTGGGCATCACCTCGACCTGGCTGTCGCTGCGGGTCGACAGCACCGAGGCGTACGTCGACACCGTTGCGCCCCTCGCCGACGACCCCGAGCTGCGTGACGCGCTCGCCGACGAGGTGGCCGAGGCTGCCGTCGACGCTCTCGCCAGCAACGTGCCGGCCGCGCTGTTGCCCGACTCGCTGGACACCGGCGTCCGGGCGGCGACCCAGCGGGTGGTCGAGAACGACGGGTTCCCCGAGTTCTGGCGCAAGGCCAACGCCGACGCGCACCGGGAGTTCCTCGCGATCGTGCACGACCGGGACAAGGGCGTCGTGGCCGACGGCTACGTCTTCATCGACGTGGGGCCGTTGCTCGACGACGTCCTCGCGGACTTCGTCGCCGAGCTGGGTCCCGGCGGCAGCAGCATCGACCTGCCGCCGCAGTCCCTCATGGTCCCGGTCGTCCCGGAGTCCAAGCTCGAGCAGGTCCGCGGCGCCTACCAGGCGCTCGACTTCCTGGCGTTCTGGGTGCCCTTGGGGTGGGCCGTGCTGGTGGCGTTCGCGCTGATCGTCGCCCGCGGCCTCCGGGGGAGGCTGCGCACGGGAGCGGCCGCCGCGTTCGGCGTCGCGATCGGCGGTGCCCTCGTCCTGTTGCTCACCTCACCGGTCACGGATGCCGTGGTCGACCAGGTCGAAGCCGGGAAGCAGGACCTGGCCCGGCTCGTGGTCGAGATAGTGGTCGACAGCCTCGACGCCTACGCGCTGACCGCCTCGATCGTGGGGCTGGTGGTCGGGGCCGTGCTCCTGCTCGGCTCGTTCCTGACCGGACGCTCCCGGCAGTTCTGACCATCGACGAGGCAGCTCGCGAGTAACCTCCGGCTCGTGAGCAACCAGTACCCCGGTCCTCCCCAGCAGCCCACGCCGCCGCCCGGCTACCTCCAGCAGCCGCCGCAGGCGCCGTACGGCGCTCCCGGAGGCGGCGGTGGCTACCCGCCCCCGCCGTTCGGCGCGCCGCCGACCGGAAGTGGCGGGGGCGGCAAGAAGCTCGCGATCATCCTCGGCATCATCGGCGCCCTCGTGCTGCTCGTCATCGCCGCAGCCGTCGTGATCTTCCTCGTCGTCGGTGACGATGACGACGACCCCAGGCCGAAGGTGACCAAGACCATCACCGTCGACCCCACCACTGGCACCACCGACGGCACGACCGACGCCACGACCCCTCCGACGACCGACGTGACGACCACGACCACGGAGGGCGGGACCCCGTCGCTCGACGGAGCCGAGATCATCGCGCGGGCCTACCTCGACTCCTTGGTCACGAGCAACTGCCTGGCCGTCCAGGGCCTGTCGACGCCCGAGTGGTTCGCCAGCGAGTACGGCGACCAGAGCGGCTGCGAGGAGGCCGGCGGCGATGCGGACATGGCGAGCGTCGACTACGAGTTCGAGACTCCGGTCGACAACGGCGACGGCACGGTGGGCGTGACCGCGGTGGTCTCGGACTCGACCGACACCACCGGCACGAGCTACACCGCAACCTGGACGATGGTCCCGTCCGCCGACAGCACCAGCTGGCTGGTCGACTCCTTCGCCCTGGCCGACGCCTGAGCGACGGGTGCCGGTGCCGCCGAAGACACGCGCGGTGAGTCCAGATAGTCGGACGTCCACACTGATTGGTCGGCGCCGAAACCACCGGCTAGCGTGTGCGCCGCTACGATTGTGGCCTCGCTCACACGGCCGCACCACCCCGCGGTCGGTGATCGGGAACGACCGGCAACCCGGCACGGCGGAGACCCCGCGGTCCGGCGACACCAAGGAGTGTTCGTGACGCAAAGAGACACTGGATTCGGGCCCGACCTCTCCGAGGTCTTCGGCCCCAAGCACGAAGACGGCGGGCCCGAGCTGATCCAGCTCCTCACCCCCGAGGGAGTGCGCGTCGAGCACCCCGAGTTCGACCTCGACTTCTCCGCCGAGGAGCTGCGCGGCTTCTACCGCGACATGGTGCTCGTCCGGCGGATCGACGTGGAGGCCACCGCGCTCCAGCGTCACGGCGAGCTCGGGATCTGGGCCCAGCTGCTCGGCCAGGAGGCCGCGCAGATCGGGGCCGGACGGGCCGTGCGCCCGCAGGACTTCGTCTTCCCGACCTACCGTGAGCACGGCGTCGCCTACTGCCGCGGGCTCGACCCGTTGAAGCTGCTCGGCCTCTTCCGCGGCGTCGACCACGGCGACTGGAACCCGTCCGACTACAACTTCAACCTCTACACGATCGTGATCGGCGCCCAGACCCTGCACGCCACCGGCTACGCGATGGGCATGCAGCGCGACGGCGTGGTCGGCACCGGCGACCCCGACCGCGACAGTGCCGTGCTCGCCCACTTCGGTGACGGTGCGAGCAGCCAGGGCGACGTCAACGAGTCGTTCATCTTCGCCGCCTCCTACAACGCGCCGGTCGTGTTCTTCTGCCAGAACAACCAGTGGGCCATCTCCGAGCCGATCGAGCGGCAGAGCCGGATCCCGCTCTACCAGCGGGCGCTCGGGTTCGGCTTCCCCGGCCTGCGGGTGGACGGCAACGACGTGCTCGCGACGTACGCCGTCACCAAGGCTGCGCTCCAACGGGCCCGCGACGGCCAGGGGCCGACGTTCATCGAGGCCTACACCTACCGGATGGGCGCGCACACCACGACCGACGACCCCACCCGCTACCGCCTCTCCGGGGACCTCGAGAACTGGAAGCTCAAGGACCCCATCGCGCGGCTCGAGGTCTACCTCAAGCGCAACGGGTTCGCGGAGGAGGCGTTCTTCACCGACCTCGCCGCCGAGGCCGAGGAGCTGGGCCACACGCTGCGGGAGGGCTGCAAGGCGATGCCGGACCCACGACCGCTCGACATCTTCGACCGGGTCTATGCCGAGACCACACCCGAGCTGGAGGCGCAGCGCGACGGCTACGCCGCCTACCTCGCGACGTTCGAGGGGGCGCACTCATGAGCTCGACCAGCCAGCTCCCGGCCAGCAAGGTCACCCTCGCCCAGGGGCTCAACCGCGGCCTGCGCAAGGCGATGGAGGCGGACGACAAGGTCCTGCTGATGGGTGAGGACGTCGGCAAGCTCGGCGGCGTCTTCCGGATCACCGACGGCCTCCAGAAGGACTTCGGCGAGGACCGGGTCATCGACTCGCCGCTCGCCGAGTCCGGCATTGTCGGCACCGCGGTCGGCATGGCGATGCGCGGCTACCGGCCGGTCGTGGAGATCCAGTTCGACGGGTTCGTCTACCCCGCCTACGACCAGATCGTCTGCCAGGTCGCCAAGCTGCACTTCCGCAGCCAGGGACGGGTGAAGATGCCGATGGTCATCCGGATCCCGTTCGGTGGCGGCATCGGGGCTGTCGAGCACCACTCGGAGTCGCCGGAGGCGCAGTTCGCGCACACCCCGGGACTGAAGGTGGTCGCGTGCTCGAACCCGGTCGACGGCTACTGGATGATCCAGCAGGCGATCGCCCACGACGACCCGGTGATCTTCCTCGAGCCGAAGCGGCAGTACCACGCCGACAAGGCCGAGCTCGACGAGACCGCCGAGCCGATGTCGCTGTTCGCGTCCCGCCTGGTCCGTCCGGGCAGCGACGCGACGCTGCTCTCCTACGGGCCGACCGTCAAGACCTGTCTGACCGCGGCCGAGGCGGCCGCCGGCGAGGGCAGGTCGCTCGAGGTGATCGACCTGCGCACGCTGTCGCCGTTGGACATGGGCCCCGTCTACGAGTCCGTACGCCGCACCGGCCACGCCGTCGTCGTACACGAGGCGCACGTCAACCTGGGCCTCGGTGCCGAGCTCGCCGCTCGGATCACCGAGGAGTGCTTCTACTCCCTGGAGGCGCCCGTGCTCCGCGTGGGCGGCTTCGACACGCCCTACCCGGCGTCGCGGCTCGAGGAGGACTGGCTCCCCGACCTCGACCGGGTCCTCGACGCCGTCGACCGTAGTCTGGAGATCTGAACCGTGCCCGAATACCTCCTGCCCGATGTCGGCGAAGGCCTGACCGAGGCCGAGATCGTGACCTGGAAGGTCAAGGTCGGTGACCAGGTCGCCATCAACGACGTCGTCGTCGAGATCGAGACCGCGAAGTCCCTGGTCGAGCTGCCGTCCCCGTACGCGGGCGAGGTGACCGCCATCCTCGTCGCCGAGGGCGAGACGGTGCCCGTCGGAACGCCGATCATCGCCATCGGTGCGGCGGTCCCCGGTGACCAGGGCGGTTCGTCCTCGCCCGGCTCGATGGCGATCGACCTGTCGAACCCGGCGGCCAGCGGCGGCGGCGAGGGCGAGTCCCTGGTCGGTCGCAACAAGGTCGACCGAGGCCCTCAGCGCCGCGCCCGGAGGCCGCTGGTCGAGTCCGCGGGGGTGCGGACTGCCCGCGCGGACGTGCACGACGTGTTCAACCAGAACGTCACCGACCAGCACAGCAAGGTCGAGAGGCTCGTCTCCGCGGTGCTCGGTGACGCCGAGGAGCAGTCCCTCGCCGCCGGTGCGCCGACGGCGCCGCCGACCCCGCCCAGCCCGGTCGGGGATGAGCCCGCCACGGCCGGCGTCCGGACCCTCGCCAAGCCGCCGGTCCGCAAGCTCGCGAAGGACCTGGGCGTCGACCTGCGCTCGCTCACGCCGAGCGGGCCGGGTGGCACGATCACCCGGTCCGACGTGGAGGCCGCCGTCGGCGCGCCCGCTGAGCAAGACGAGTCGGTCGCGGCGCGCAGGCCTGCGGCCCTCGGTGACGGCCAGCGCGAGACCCGCGAGCCGATCAAGGGCGTGCGCAAGATGATGGCCGCCGCGATGACGGACTCGGCGTTCAGCGCCCCCCACGTCACCGAGTGGGTCACCGTCGACGTCACGGCGACGCTCGATCTCGTCGCCCGGCTCAAGGAGCGGCGCGAGTTCAAGGGCGTGAAGGTCTCGCCGCTGCTGATCTTCGCCCGCGCCGTGATCCTGGCGATGCGACGTACGCCGATGATCAATTCCACGTGGGACGAGGCGGCCGGTGAGGTCGTGGTCAAGCACTACGTCAACCTCGGCATCGCAGCGGCCACGCCGCGCGGTCTCGTCGTACCCAACGTCAAGGACGCGCACGCCCTCGACCTCGTCGACCTGGCGCGCGAGCTCGAGGCGCTGACGGCGACGGCCCGTGAAGGACGGACCCAGCCGGCCGACATGGCGGGCGGGACCTTCACGATCACCAACGTCGGCGTCTTCGGCGTCGACGCCGGCACGCCGATCATCAACCCCGGCGAGTCCGCGATCCTCTGCATGGGTGCGATCAAGCCCAAGCCGTGGGTGGTGGGCGACCAGATCGTGCCGCGACAGGTGACGACCCTGGCGCTCTCCTTCGACCACCGGCACATCGACGGCGCGACGGGCTCGCAGTTCCTCGCCGACGTCGCCGACATCGTGGCCGACCCGGCGACGGCGCTGCTGTTCTGAGCCGCCGGCCCGACCGCCTGTGGAGCCGGACTGGCTAGCAGCCTGCTCGGGAGGGTAGGAACAGGGGCGTGACTACGCCGACCGGGCCCATGGAGGGATTCCCGGAGCCGGGTGAGCGGATCGGTCCCTACGAGGTCGTCCGCCAGCTCGGCATGGGCGGGATGGGCGTGGTCTACGAGGCCATCGACACGGTGCTGAAGCGCCGGGTGGCACTCAAGATCATCTCGCCCTACCTCGCCGACGACCCGGCGTTCCGGGTTCGGTTCACCCAGGAGGCCCAGGCGCAGGCGTCGCTCGACTCGCCCCACGTGGTCCAGGTGTTCTCGCACGGGGAGGCCGCCGGGGCTCTCTACATCGCCTCGCAGCTGATCCCCGACGGCGACCTCGGCAACATGATCGAGGCGTCGGGCGCGCCGCCGCCGCGGATCGCGCTCGACATCCTCGCCCAGATCGCCACCGGACTGTCCGACGCGCACGCGACCGGCCTCGTCCACCGTGACATCAAGCCCGCCAACGTGCTGCTCCGGATCCGTGGCGAGGAGGTGTCGGCGTACCTCGCGGACTTCGGCATCGCCCGCCGCACCGACGTCGATCCCTTGCTCAGCCAGACCCTCACCACCCAAGGGTTCGCGGTCGGGACGCCGGGCTACATGGCGCCGGAGCTGCACACCGGGGGACGGCCGACCGCGACGACCGACGTCTACTCGCTCGGCTGCCTGTTGTGGGCGGCGCTGATCGGCCGGTCGCCCTACTCCGGTACGACGGACTACCAGCTGGTCGCTGCCCACGTGACCGCCCCGGTCCCGCAGCTCGCGGCCGCAGGGCCGTTCGAGCGCGAGGTCAACCGGATCCTGCGGACCGCGATGGCCAAGAGCGCGGCCGAGCGCTACCCGACGGCCGCGGCCCTGCGCGACAACCTGCGCCGGGTGCTGCGGTCGTTGCCCGCCCCGACCCGCGTCCAGCAGGGCACCGGGCTCGAGCGGCCAGCGCCCACCCACGTCCCTGGTCCCACCCGCGCGCCGGCCGCGCTGTACGGCACACCTGCGCCGACCTCGTCCCCGCCGGGTCGCTCACGCACTCCCTTGCTGGTGGCGCTGACGTTGGTCGCGGTGCTCGTCGTCGTCGGCGGCGTCGTCGGCACGGTCTTCGCGCTCCGTGGCGATGGCGACGGCGGTGGTGGGAGCGGCGGCGGTGGTGGTGGCGGGCCGTCGTCGGACACGACCAACGAGCACGGGCTCACCGCCGAGGAGCAGGAGGCCGCGGACAACATCGCGGCGGCTTTCACCGCGGACGGAGACTTCGATTCCGCCGAGGCCGCGTGCATCTCCCGCGAGCTGGTCGAGCGCTCCGGCATCGACGGACTGCAGGAGAAGCGGGTCCTCGACGAGGACCTCATGTTCATCGCCGACGACGCCGTCGGCGGACCGGACCCGGACTTCCTCAAGGACATCATCGCGGTGAGCGTGACGTGTGTGTTCGAGACGGTCACCTTCGGCGGGACGCCGAGCACCAGCTGAGGCCGGGAGCGACGACCCACCTTCCGTCCACAGGCCGTCGATGGGGTGTCGCCTTTCCACAGGCACGTTCGGAGCGTCTCGAGCTGTCGGTGGCCCCCTGTTGAATAGCGCTATGGATCTCGGGACCGCCCCTCTCTTCGACCTCACCGCCCCGGTGGCGGACGAGGCCGTTCGGGCTGTCGAGTCCTCGACCGCCGCGCCTGTCGAGGCGCCGCGCTCGCACGTCCTCCTCGCTGAGATCCGGACCCACCGCGCGGTGATCGCCGAAC
>Ga0164290_1001196_pt1 | contig 47197 bp, 43 predicted proteins | sample Micstemetagenome_FD_108782 | JGI IMG/M metagenome (GOLD analysis project Ga0164290, IMG submission 108782) | Contaminated culture microbial community from soil near Moab, Utah, USA - Microcoleus steenstrupii SON62 (Illumina Assembly) | ecosystem: Environmental > Terrestrial > Soil > Soil crust...
AGCATGGGCACCAAACTTTCAGGTCCCGGTGGTCAGGGCGGCAAGACCATCGAGCAGAACGCGGACATCAACGTCACGCCGTTCGTCGACATCATGCTGGTGCTGCTGATCATCTTCATGGTGGCTGCGCCGATGGCCACCGTTTCGATTCGCCTCGACCTGCCGCCGGCCACGCCGCCGACGACGGACGAGCCCAAGGAGCCGGTGTACATCACCATCCAGGACACGGGCTCGATCTTCCTGGCCGACCGCCAGACCACGATCGAGACGCTGGCCGTCGACGTCTGCGCGGCCCTTGCCGTCCCGACCAACTGCCGCGACGAGCGCGTCTTCGTCCGCGCCCAGCCGGAAGTCCGCTACAACGAGTTCATGGCGGTGATGAACACCCTCCAGGAGAACGGCTTCTTCAAGGTCGGCCTGCTGAACGAAGACATCGACTAGGCGCGACGCCGCACCGGAACGACAAAGGCCGCGCCCCTCGGGACGCGGCCTTTTTCCTGGTCGCTACTGGACCGACTGGCGGGGCGGCGCAGGCTCGGCGCCGGCGGGCGGCGTATAGGGCCGCTCGCCGGCGGGCTCCGCGGGCGCCGGTGCAGGCGCGGGCGTTCGGGCGGCGGGCCGCGCGGCCGGTCGTCTTGCAGGCGGGCGGGCGGCGCGGGGCGCAGGCGGCGCGTCCGCGGCTGCAGCGGCCGGCGCAGGCGTTCCGGCGGCCGGAGCGGCGGCCGTGGCGACCGGCGCCGCTGTTTCGGCGACCGGGGCGGCTGCGGCGGTGGCGGCCGCGGCGCGGGCGGCCAGCTGCTGGCGGGCCTCGAAGCGACGGGCCAGCCTCTCGGTCAGGACACGGGCGGCCGCGGGCTCCATCTGGGCCATAATGGCCGCCAGCGAACGCGGACGCATGGCGGCGGCGACCGGCAGACGGACATCGTCGTCCAGCGTCGCGAAGACCCGGGCGGCTTCGCGCGGACGCATGGCGGAATAGACGGCGACCAGACGGTCGTTCTCCGCCTTCTCCTGCTCCGTCACCTGGCCCAGCAGGACGCGGACCTCGGCCTTCACCGCCTCCAGGGCCGCGACCTTGGCGTCCAGTTTCTGTTCAGCCGTCGCCAGCAGCGGCAGCATGGAGGCGAGATCGGCGTCCCGGGCGTCAAGCTCGGTGCGCCGCCCCGACAGCGACTGCAGGATGCGCAGCTCGGCCGGCGATATCCCGGCCTGCTGGGCCAGTTGCTCCGGCGTCAGCGCGCAGACGGCGGCAGCGGCCGCGGCCGGCGACGCGACGGCTCCGGCGGGGACAGCCTCTTCGGCCCAGGCGCGGGCGCCCTCGAACAGCCCGGGCGCAACGCCGACGGCACGCACCAGCACCACCCCGCCGATGGCGACGGCGATCAGGGGCAGCAGGCGGGGAATCTTGCTCATGATCGGTTACTCAAAAAGCCCGGAGGCGCCCATGGGGGGCGCCGGCGAGCAAAGGGTCAGGCGGCGAAGAGGTCTTCGTCCAGGTTGCGGCGAGTCTGGTTGAGGCTTTGTTTCGCAGCCTGGTTAGCGGTCCGGCCGGCGCTGAGGGCGCCGAGAATCGCAGCCACCGGCGCCGGGGCGCGGGTCGTCGGCGCCAGGCCCTGGATGCGTTCCGCAAGGGCCGCCATGCGCACCGCACGCTCGTCGTCCAGGGCGACGGGAACGCGGGGGGCGACCGCCGCCGGCTTGTGGGCTTCCGGCTGCGGCTGCGGCTGCCGCTGCATGTCGGGCGCCCGGGCGATCAGCGATTCCAGCTGGGCCTTCACCTCACGCGCCTTCATGATCCGGTCATGCAGCAGGTCGGTCTCCTGCCCCGAAGCCCGGAGGTTGGCGAGGGCCGACTCGGCGCGGCCGGCGGCGGCGTTCAGTTCGGAGACGGCGGTCGCGAAGGCCTGTTGGCCGGCCCGCAGGGCCGACAGCTTCTTCTCCAGCCGGACGCCGTAACCGAGCGCGGCCACCAGCAGGAGCATCAGCACCCCGTCGAGGATCATTCCGGTCATCAGCGTCTTCCCTTCGTCAGACTGGTCGCGGCTTCGATGCTGATCGGCGCCTCGATCCGCACGGCGATATGCTGGCCCTTGCGACCCATTTTGCCGATCGTCACCGGGATGGAGCCGCAGCGCACCGAGATGTCGGAATCCGGCATGGCGTTGAGCATCAGCGTGTCCCCGACCTTGAGGTCCAGCACCCTGGAGAGCGGCAGCTGCTGCTCGTCGAGCACCGCGCGAACCTCGGTTTCCGTGGTCCAGAGTTCGGTGGCCAGGTGGCCTTCCCAGATGTTGTCGCGGCCGAATTTCTCACCCATGAACTGCTGCAGCAGCATCTTCCGGATCGGCTCGAGCGTGGCATAGGGCAACAGCAGTTCGATGCGCCCGCCGCGGTCCTCCATGTCGATGCGCAGCTTGACCAGGATGGCCGCGTTGGCCGGTCGGGCGATGGCGGCGAAGCGGGGATTGGTCTCCAGCCGGTCGAGGCTGAAATGCACCGGCGTCAGCGGCTCGAAGGCGGCGCGGGCGTCGGCCAGCACGACCTCGACCATCCGCTGCACCAGCACCCGCTCGATGGTGGTGTAGGGTCGGCCCTCGATGCGCAGGGCCGCGGTGCCGCGGCGGCCGCCCAGCAGCACGTCGACGATGGAATAGATCAGGTTGGAATCGACCGTCAGCAGGCCGTAGTTGTCCAGCTCTTCCGCCCGGAACACCGCAAGGATGGCCGGCAGGGGGATGGAGTTCAGATAGTCGCCGAACCGGATCGAGGAGATGTTGTCGAGGCTGACCTCGACGTTGTCCGAGGTGAAGTTGCGCAGGGAGGTGGTCATCAGCCGGACCAGCCGGTCGAAAACGATCTCCAGCATCGGCAGCCGCTCGTAGCTGACGAGAGCCGAGTTGATGATGGCGCGGATGCCGGTGCGCTCGCTGTCATCTCCCTCGCCCATGTCGAAGCCGAGAAGGCTGTCGATTTCATCCTGATTCAGGACGCGTTCGGAAAGGGCGACGTTGGCTTCGCCGTCTGCATCTGCCTCTTCCGCGAACGGGTTGGCGCTTTCGGCGAAGGCCGCGTCTGTCATGCCTAGTTCACCAGCATTTCTTCGATCAGGACGGCGTCAACCTTGCCGGGCGCCGCAATCAGATTGACCCGACGCAGGATCTCGGCGCGAAGCTGGAAAGTCCCGCTTGAACCGGCGAGGTCTTCGGGCCGGAGTTCGCGCAGGAATCCCTGGAACATGTCCTGCATCCGGGGCATCTCGGCCTGCAGCTGCTCGGCCACATGGGCGTCCCGCGTTTCCAGTGTCAGCTTGAGCTTGAGATAGGTCGGTCGGCCGTCGGGCGCCTGGATGTTGACCGTCATGTCCGGCAGGGTGAAGAAGGTGACGCCGTCAGGGCCCTCCGTGATAACGCCCAGCGAGGCGTCGGCGGTTCCTCCGGCCGGGGCGCCGTGCCCCCCGCCCTTCTCGGCCTTCTTCTCATGGCCGCCGCCCTTATTCTCAGCCCCGTGGCCGCCCTCATCGGCCGACGCCGCCTTGGGCTGCATCAAAAAGAAGGCCGCGCCGCCGCCTCCGCCCAGCACCACGAGGGCGGCGGGAATGACGATGAACAGCAGGGGGATTTTCTTCTTCTTCGGCGTTGCGCCGTCTTCGCCGTCGGGCGCGTCCGAAACGGCAGGCAGGTTGGCGGCCTCGTCGCCGCCCTCCTTGGCGCCTTTCTTCTTGCCGAATTTGAACATCGATCGCGCCCCGGGAATCTCTCGACCCATTCGAGCGTTTTTTGGTTAACGAGCCGCTAAGAACCGGCAAATCCTGCCGGGCGCCGGCAGGGCCAATCCGGCCCGAACCCCCGTCACCACTGGATTAACCCTGCTGGCACGACCGTTGCGAGGCGTCTTTCGAAAGGAGCCGCCCGTGGAAAACGCCGCCTATGTCGGACTGTCACGCCAGATGACGCTGCGCCGCGAGCTCGATATCGTGGCCAACAACATCGCCAATGCGGACACGACCGGCTTCAAGGTCGAACAACTGCTGGTCGGCGCCGAGATCGGCGAACGGGCCCGCAACGCCTTCATCCGGCCGGGCGTCAGCTTCGTGCTGGATAACGGCGTCGGTCGCGACTACGGCCAGGGCTCGCTGGAGCAGACGGGCAGAAACCTGGACTTCGCCATCGAAGGCGAAGGCGCTTTCTTCAAGCTCAACGACGGCGCCGGTGAAGCCTATACCCGCGACGGCGCCTTCACGCTGGATGCGGAAGGACGCCTGACGACCGAAGGCGGCGCGGCGGTGCAGGGCGACGCCGGCGATATCATTCTTGACCGCGCGCTGGGCGAGCCCGCCGTGGCCGCAGACGGCACCATCAGCCAGAACGGAAATCCTGTCGGTCGGCTCTCGGTCGTCCGCTTCGACGCGCTGGCGGCGCTGGAGAAGGGCGGCGACGGTCTTTACCGCAACGCCTCCAACGCCGCCGCCGTGGAGGCCAACGACGCCCAGGTGCGCCAGGGAATGCTGGAAGGCTCCAACGTCAATCCGATCCTCGAGATCACCAATCTGATCGAGATCCAGCGCGCCTACGAGAGCGTGACCCGGATGATCGAGAACACCAACGACCTGTCCCGCCGCGCCGTCGAGCGGCTGGGCCGGGCCTAGAAAGGGAGACTGGGACATGCGCGCGCTCAGAACCGCAGCCTCGGGCATGGCCGCCCAGCAGCTGAACGTCGAGGTCATCTCGAACAACATCGCCAACATGAACACCGTCGGCTTCAAGCGTCAGCGGGCCGAATTCCAGGATCTGCTGTACCAGAACGTCGAACGCATGGGCGCGCAGTCGTCCAGCCAGGGCACGGTTGTCCCGACCGGCATCCAGATCGGCGCGGGCGTCAAGGCCGGCAGCGTCTACCGGATCACCGAGCAGGGGTCGCCGACCCAGACCGGCGGCCGCTACGACGTCGCCATCGACGGCCGCGGCTATTTCCAGATCCTGCTGCCCTCGGGCGAGACCGCCTTCACCCGGGCCGGCAATTTCGCCCTCAACGGCGAGGGCCAGCTGGTCACCGACGACGGCTATGCCGTGCAGCCGAACATCTCGATCCCGCAGGACGCGGTCGATGTGTCGATCTCCAAGTCCGGACAGGTCCAGGTGATCACCGCAGGCGAGACCGAGCCCTCGATCGTGGGCCAGCTGGAGCTGGCCAGCTTCTTCAATGAGGCGGGGCTGGAAGCGATCGGCGACAACCTGCTGATGGAAACCGCCGCCTCGGGCGCCGCCAATGTCGGCACCCCCGGCGAGGTCGGCTTCGGCCAGCTGCTGCACGGCTATACCGAGGCCTCGAACGTCGACGCCGTCGCCGAGATCAGCAATCTGATCATCGCCCAGCGCGCCTATGAGATGAACTCCAAGGTCATCACCACCGCCGACCAGATGCTGTCGGTCAGTGCGCAGGTGAAATCGTGAGGTCCCTGATCCTCGGCGTCGTCGCCGCGCTGATGACGGCGAGCGCGGCCTTTGCCGGTCCCGTGACGCTGAAAGCCAATCCGGTGGACAGCGATGGCCGCGTCACCCTCGGCGACCTGTTCGACGGCGCGGGCGCCGCCGCGGACGTCGTGGTCGGCAGCCGCGCCGGCCCGTCCATCGTCTTCGAGGCCGGCCAACTCCAGAGCCTGGCGCGTCAGGCGGGACTGGACTGGGCAAATCCGGCCGGGTTGCGCCGGGTGGTCGTCCGCAACGCCGCGGTCGCGCCTTCGGCAGGGCTGATTGCGCCCGGGCCGGGCACCGCCGTCGACACGGTCGCCGCCGCCGCCCCCCGCCCCCAGCCCGCCCGCGCCGCCTATGGCGAGCGCATCATCAGCCGCAACGACATGGTCGAGGTGGCCTATGAGGTCGGCGGCGTTCGTCTGACCATCACTGGCCGCGCCGAGGGCAACGCCGCGCCGGGCCAGCGGATTGCAGTCCGCAATCTCCAGTCCGGCCGCACCATCGACGCCGTCGCTACCGGACCCGGCCAAGCCGTCGCTGGCGCCTCCGGTCAAGGCGCCCGCGCCGCCCACCAATTCGCCGCTCGCTAGAGGGATACAGTTCCATGCGTACCGCCCTGATCATGACCGCCGCCGCCCTCTCCCTCGGGGCCTGCTCCACCGCCGTCGAGGCGATCCGGGGGCCGGAACTGGCGCCCATCGGCTATCCGGCCGCCCTGGTGCCGACCAGCCAGGTCTATATGCCCACGCCCGAACAGCAGCATGCCGACCGCGCGGCCAGCGCCAACAGCCTGTGGCGGACGGGCGCGCGTACCTTCTTCGGCGACCAGCGCGCGCGCCGCGTCGGCGACATCGTCACGGTCAACATCGACATCGACGACCGCGCCCAGACCCAGAATTCCACCGCCCGCAGCCGCTCCAACGAAATCTCCGGCGGGGTCACCAATTTCTTCGGGCTGGAAAACAGCCTGGGCCGGGCCTTCCCCGGCGGCTTCGACCCGGCGAACATGGTGGGGCTGGAGGGCGAATCGAGCGCGAACGGCTCCGGCTCGGTCAACCGGTCCGAGAAGGTCAGCCTGACCATCGCGGCGGTGGTGACCGACGTCATGGTCAACGGCAATCTGGTGATCCAGGGGCGGCAGGAAGTGCGCACCAACCGTGAGGTCCGCGAACTGACCGTCGCCGGCATCGTGCGCCCCGAGGACATCAGCTCGGCCAACACCATCGCCCACACCCAGATCGCCGAGGCCCGCATCAGCTACGGCGGCCGCGGCGACATCAGCCGCGTCCAGGCGACGCCGGCCGCCCAGTCGCTGGTCGAGCGCTTCAGCCCGTTCTGAGGGGCCGGTTCAGCGAACGCGCGTCAATTTGATCACGGGCCATCGACTGCGCGAGGGCGCCGAAGCGCAGCCGTGAACCGTTGAGGGCCGCTCGCGTTTCGGGGAACAGACGCGAGTGTTCCCCATGTTCAAGATCGCCATACCCGCCGTCGCCGCCCTTGGGCTGATCGCCTTCGCCGCGCAGTCGCGGGCGACCGATTCCGGCTTCGACGCCGCGGCGGCTCCCATGGGCTGGCATCTCAGCCACGAAGGCTCCCTGGCCAAACTGGCCTACGGCGTCGGGAACTCTGATCAACTGGCGCTGATGATGACCTGCGAGCCGGGCCAGACCCAGGCGACGGTGTATGGCGACGTGCAACCCGCCAGCCCGCGCTTGATCAAGGCGTCAATGTCGACGGCGATCGATCCGCTGAGCGGCGGCCTCGCGGACGAGAGGCGCATTTCGGTCCGGGATCCGGCGCTGCAGCAGCTGGCCCGTCGGGGCAGGTTGGCGGTGGACGCGGAGGCCGGCGCATTCGAACTGACTGCGACCGCGGCAGAGCAGCGCATGATCGGCGACTTTTTCGCCTATTGCGGTTCGGACCGCGTCTGACCACAACTGCGGGCGGATTATCCGCGGGGGCCAAGTCATGATCGCCTTGATTGCCGCTGTGATGCTCGCCGCGCAGACAGCGCCGGCGGAACCGGCCTGGACCTGGACCCTCTACGCGGACGCCGAGCCGGTGGTTCTGGCGCATGAGGTTCCTGACACCGCCAATCTGAAAGCCACGCTGGAGTGCGAGCCCGGGTCCAGCGTGGCGAGAGTGACGCTGTACGGCGGCGCGCCGATGGCGGGGATGGCCCGGATCACGGCGGGGGACGCCGCAGCGGTGGCGGAAGCGGCCGCCCCCCGGGCCGGAGCCAGCCGGCTGGCGATCCGCATCGATCACCCCGTCTTCGCCGCCTTCACCGTCGACGGGCGGATGATCGTGGTGGTCGGCGACCAGCGCCGCCCGGTCGAAGTGCCGGCGGCCCATCTTGCCAAGCTGCGCCGGTTCGCGGAACTGTGCTCCGGCTGAGCACTGGAAGCTCCCGGGAGACAGGCCGTTGCGCATACCGTTGCTGATCGCCCTGACCGGCCTGGGCCTCGGGGCCTCCGCCTGCGCCACGGTTGGGCCGTCAGGCGAGGCGCCGGTCGCCATGGAAAGCTCGGGCGCCCCCTCGCCGATCCCCGACCATGACTGGTTCTATCACCAGGACGGGGCGGACGCCCGGCTGGTCTACGGTCTGGCAGAAAGCGACGACCTGCGGCTGGGACTGGATTGCCGCCGGGGGGCCGGACGTCTGACGCTGAGCAGCCTGGCCGGGCCGGACGCCCCACCCGAGATCTACGTCGAGTCCGGCGGGGAGACCGAACGCTTCCCCGCCCGCTCGGAGCCGTCGGCGCTGCACGACGGCGTCTTCCTGAAGGCCGAATCGACCACGGACACGCCGGTTTTCCTGCGCTTCCGGCGGATCGGCTGGATCGCCCTGTGGCTGGACGGCGAGCGGCAGGCCTATGCGCCGCACCCGGGCTCCGCCGCCAATATCGAGCGGTTCTTCGTCTTCTGCGGTTGACGCAGCGGCTGCGCTCCGGTGCAGTCCCGACCGATCCGGGAGGGACACCATGAAACTCGTCATCGCCGCCAGCGCCGCCGCCATGCTCGTCGCCGTCGCAGCCCCTGTCCTGGCTCAGCCTGCAACAGCCCGGACGCAGGCCGCGCGCAATGCAGAGTCCCCGGCTTTGGCCTCCGTCCTCGCCGACTATGAGGCCTGGCTCCGCAGCGTCGATCCGATCAGCGCCGGCATGGAGGGCGACCGCGGCGCCCTCTCGCGCCTGCCTGACAGTTCACGCGCCTTCGAGCTGGCCCAGGAACCGGCGCTCAAGGAATTCGCCGACCGCCTGGCCGCCATCGACCCGGTCGGACTGGGCGACGACGACCGCCTGAACCACACCTTCCTGGCCTATGTGCTCCAGCGGTCCCTCGGCCGCATTCCGCTCGACACCGGCCGGATCGACGCTTTCAGCTCCGAAGGCGGCCCCGGCCAGGGTCTGGCCTACGTCGCCAGCGTCACGCGGATCACCACCGTCGCCGACGCCGAGGCCTGGATCGCCCGGCTGCAGGCGATGCCGCGCAGCTATTCCGACGCCCTCGCAAACGCCCGTCGCGGCCTGGACACGGGCCTGGTCCAGCCCCGCTCGATCGTCGAAAACGCCCTGACCCTGATCGAGCCCGAGGCGGCCCTGACCCCGGAGGCCGACCCGCTTCTGAAGCCGTTCGCGACCCTGCCCGCCTCCATACCGGAGGCGCAGCAGGCGGCGCTGCGCGAGCGGGCGGCGAGGGCGGTCGCCGAGGGGATCATGCCGCAACGGCGAGAATGGGCGCGGTTCCTGCGCGAGGACTATCTGCCCCGCGCGCCCGAGACCCTCGGCCTGGTGCACCGGCCGGGCGGGCGCGAGCTTTACGCCTGGCTGGTGCGGGGATTCACCACCACGGACCTGACCCCCGACGAGGTCCACGCCATCGGCCTGGAGGAGGTCGCCCGTATCCGCGGCCGCATGGACACGGAGATGCGGGCCGCCGGCTGGACGGGCGACTTCGCCGGCTTCCTGAACTTCCTGCGGACCGATCCGCAATTCTACACCACCACGCGCGAGGACCTGCTGGAGAAGGCGTCCGAAATGGCCAAGCGGGCCGACGACGGCCTGCCCGCCCTGTTCGGAACCCTGCCCCGCCTGCCCTACGGCGTCCGCGCCGTGCCGCGTGAGATCGAGGCCAACTACACCACCGGCCGGTACAATCCCGGCTCGGCGGAGAACGGCGTCGCCGGCGGCTATATGGTCAACACGTCCAGCCTCGACCAGCGCGGCCTGTACGAGCTCCCGGCCCTGACCCTTCACGAGGCTGTTCCCGGCCATCACCTCCAGATCGCCCTGCAGCAGGAGGCCGAGGACGGCCCGTATTTCCGCAAGAGCGTCGACGTCACCGCCTTCACCGAGGGCTGGGGGCTGTATGCCGAATTCCTCGGCGAGGAGATGGGCTTCTACCGCACGCCCTATGAGCGGTTCGGCCGCCTCAGCTACGAGATGTGGCGCGCCTGCCGGCTGGTGTCCGACACCGGGCTCCACTGGCTCGGCTGGGATATCGAACAGGCCCGCGCCTGTTTCCGCGACAACTCGGCGCTGGCCCCGCTGAACATCGAGACCGAGCTGCAGCGCTATATCGGCTGGCCGGCCCAGGCGACGGCCTACAAGATCGGAGAGATCCGGCTGCGCGGCGTCAGGTCCCGCGCCGAGGCCGAACTGGGCGACCGCTTCGACGTGCGTCGCTTCCACGACGCCCTGCTGGTCGACGGCCCCCTGCCATTGGGCCTGCTGGACGAGCGGATGGATCGCTGGATCGCCGACGAGAAGGCGCGCCCCGCCGACTAGGTCAGCCCCAGCTCCGCCCTCGCCTTTCGCGTCAGCTTCGCCGCCACGATGCCATGGGCGATGGTCAGATGCCCGGCCAGCTCCTCGTCGGCCCAGTCGTCGATCTGCGGCAGGTTCACCCACTTGTTCCGCGCCATATAGGGCGCCGGCCGCGCGTGGCCGGACTCCGTCAGCACCTCATAGGCGATGTCGGAAACCTTGAAGGAAATCCCGCCCGTCGCCCCCACCATGCAGAACATCTTTCCGCCAACCCTGTAGGCGTCGTGGTCGTGGCCGAAGGGATGGTCCAGCGTCGCCGCCGGGAGCGCCAGGCAGACCCTGCCCACCCCCTCGCGATCCATCCTCAGGCCTCCACGCCGACGCCGATGGGGCAGACGACGCCCGTGCCGCCGATGCCGCAATAGCCGGCGGGATTCTTCGCCAGATAGGCCTGGTGGTAGTCCTCGGCGAAATAGTAGGGGCCCGCCGGCGCGATCTCGGTCGTGATCGCCCCCCGGCCTGCTTTCGACAGCGCTGTCTGGTAGGCGTCGCGGGAGGCTTCCGCCTCGGTCCGCTGTTCGTCGTTCAAATAGTAGATCGCGGAACGATAGGTGGTGCCGATGTCGTTGCCCTGACGCATCCCCTGGGTCGGATCGTGGTTCTCCCAGAAGGCCTTCAGGAGATCGGCGTACGAGATTTCCGCCGGATTGAAGACCACCTGGACCACCTCGGCGTGACCGGTGCGGCCCGTGCAGGTTTCCTCATAGGTTGGATTGGGCGTGAGTCCGCCGGCGTAGCCGACCGAGGTCACCCACACGCCCGGCAGCTGCCAGAAAATGCGCTCCACGCCCCAGAAGCAGCCCATGCCGAAGACGGCGGTTTCGAACCCCTCCGGGTGCGGCCCCTTCAGGGGTCGGCCGTTGACGTAGTGGACCTCGTCGGTGCGCAGGGGGGCCGCCCGTCCCGGCAGGGCCTCTGCAGCGGTCGGCATCTCGGGGGTTTTGCTGGACATCATGGCGGCGGCTCCGGTCGAAAGGTCGAAGACCTATATGGGATGCGCCGAGGCGCTTGCCGAGGGGGTCCGGGTGTTCTATCAGCCTCGCCTCGCGTCGGATCGACCTCCGGCGCGGCACGAGGACCTTCGGGCGACGTGAAACGGACAGGTGGCGGAGTGGTCGATCGCGCACGCTTGGAAAGCGTGTGTAGGTGAAAGCCTACCGAGGGTTCGAATCCCTCTCTGTCCGCCACGCACTTCGCCGAGCCGGCTCTGAACGCTATCCAGCGCTCCAAGCCCCCGAATAGTCCCGTCAACATGCCGCACATCCGTGAGATGCCACGCCATACGTCCGCTGGATCCGGCCTTTCACCGGCGTTTTCACGCCGTCGTCTCTGCCGGTCGGTGGCCGCACACCCTTTGGGTTGATCCTGTTCGACCTGTTCCGATGAAATTCGCGTCTGACTCTTCAAGGCAAGAAAGGCGCTGCTGCCGTGAATCCGCCTGTCCGCGGGCTCCGCCGACTTGGATTCGTTGACCAGCCAGCGTCAGGAACAGGACGATAACAGGTCCTGTTCGGGCATGGATCAGGCCCTGCAGCTGCAACAAGCAGGGCCTGTTAAGGGATCAAGCAGGCCGCGGCCGATGATTGTGTAAAGCCCAATGCGCGTCGCTGCGCATCCCAGCTGGAAGGTATGCCGCTCTCGCGAAGAGCCTGAAGAGTCAGACCGACCGGCTGTTGGCCGTCCATGATTGCCTGTTGAATATCGGGAGCGAGGAAGGCTAGGCGAACCAGCTTGCGGGTATAGGGATCGGCGATGCCAGATATCTGTCGCCAGTCCGGCTTCTGGAGCATCACGTCTGCGCCCGCTTGACGGAGTTCGCGGTGCGCCCGGCGCAACCCCGCGACAAGAATCTTGTCGATCCGCCTGCGGTTCGCCGGCGCATCAGTGGAAGTCATCCATGACCTTCCGCCTCGCTTGGTCAGGTTCAGCGAAAGCGTTAGCATTAGCCCGTCGGACGTCTCGACAAGCTCGTATCGAGAGCGGCGAGATGCCCGACTCTCCAAGCCAGGCGCGAACACTAGCCGGACAGAGTCATCAATCAGCATCACCGAGGCGACCAGCGATCGCAAATCGAGCCAGTTGCCTTGCGGATCGCCGGTGACCTCGCGAAGCGCATCCACGACAGCAGTCTCGACGACGTGCGCGACCACCCGATGGCGCCCCTTGCCGGCTCTTGGCTCACCGCGTTGAAAGTCGGTCGAGACATAGTAGCGGTAAGTCCTGTCGCCTTGACGGGTTGCGACCGGACTCATCGGTCGGCCGTTGGCGTCCTTCAGAAGGCCTGTCAGCAGCGCCGGCGATGACTGGCGCCTCGCGCGCGCGGAGCCACCATTCGCGGCGAGCAGCAAACCGACAGATTCGAAGGTCGGCCTGTCGATGATCGCTTCGTGCAGTCCAAGGAAGACCTTATCGCGGTGGGGGATGTCCCCGACGTAGATCGGATTGCGCAGCATGTGGAACAGGGCCCCGCGGTTGATCGGCAGCCCACCCGTCCTGTTGCCTTTTCCGGAAAGCCTGACCTTGGATGTGACGCCCTGCTCTTCCAGTTCACGTTTGAGCGTGTGCACCGAGCTCAGCTCGAGATAGCGCGCAAAGATGCGACGCACCGTGGCCGCCTCCTCCGGGATGATCTTCAAAGTCCGCTGGTGGCCGGCGTAGCCAAGGGGCGGTGCGCCCCCCATCCACATGCCCTTGGCCTTGGACTGGGCGATCTTGTCCCGGATCCGCTCGCCTGTGACTTCGCGTTCGAACTGGGCGAATGAGAGCAGCACATTAAGCGTCAGCCGGCCCATGCTGGTCGTCGTGTTGAACGCCTGGGTCACCGAGACGAACGACACCCCTTTGCGGTCGAACTGGTCGACGATCCGGGCAAAATCGGGGAGTGATCGGGTCAGGCGGTCGACCTTGTAGACCACCACCACATCGATCAGCCCGGCGCCGATGTCGCGAAGCAGGCTGACGAGTCCCGGGCGCTCCATGTTGCCGCCCGAGAAGCCGCCGTCGTCATAGAGCTTGAGCACTGGCTTCCAGCCCTCGCCCTTTTGCGACACGATGTAGGCGGCGCAGGCCTCGCGCTGGGCGTCCAGCGAGTTGAAGCTCTGGTCGAGCCCCTCCTCCGAGCTCTTGCGCGTGTAGATGGCGCAGCGCAGGGTCTTCACCCCGCCGGCTCCTTGCGCAGGCCGAAGAAGCGGGGGCCATTCCAGCGGCTGCCCGTGATCTGGCGGGCAATCTCCGAGAGGCTATTCCATCGCTGGCCGGCGTAGAGAAACCCATTGTCGACCACTTCGACTTCGTGACGGATGCCCTGCCATTCACGGGTGATCCTCGCCCCCGGATCGAACCGGTCGATCGGCCCGCCGGCGCCGCGCAGACGTTTGCGCAGCGCCGGGCCGATGGCGCCAAAAGCTTCCGACTGGATGCGCCAGGCGAGCGCATAGCGCACCAGGTCGGCGGAGCGCAGCGTCGGCGGCGGGCCGTAGCGCCGCCGCCACTCCGTCCGGAGTTGGTGAAGATCCATAGCTTCCAGCGCCATTACGTCCGCTTCGGGGTTCATGCGGCAGCCGGCTGTGAAGCGATGCGGTAGACCCGGCCGCCGTCGGCGGGCTCTGACTCCAGCTTGATGCCGTGCTTCTTCTTCAGGGCGCCGGCCAGAAAGCCGCGCACAGAATGCGGCAACCATGCCGTGACCTCGGACAGCTGGGGGACAGTCGCGCCCTCCGGGCGGCCAAGCATCTCGATGACCTGAGCCGCCTTGGTCCCGGCCCGCGGCGGGTTAAGGCCGGCAGGCGCGTCGATGGCGTCAGCCGCCTGATCATCACTTCCTGAAGGTGTTGAAGGATTCAGCCCGATCGCGGCGCGGCCCGCGTCGGTGATGCGCCAGAGATCATCCCTGCCCTCAACCAGGCCGAAGCCCGCGAGAATGGCGGCGCTGGCTCGCGCGCGCGGGGCGATCTCGAACGTCTGGTCACCGGCAGCGGCGACGCGGCGCAGCAGGATGGTCTGGGCGGATGAGAGCTTGGTGGTCATGACTGGTCTCCGGAATATCGCGGCGAGATGGCCGCACGACCCGAAGCCCCGGCTGCGAAGGGCCGTGGGCGGCCCGGGCGTCCGCCGTCCGGGCATGCCCCCATCACGCTCCGGTCGCGACCGAAGTCCAGTCCTCAGCCTGTGAGCGGCGCGATTCCTTGCGAAAATGAAGGATCGCGCGGGCAGTGCCTGCCACGGAAACGATGCCGGCCCCGAACGCCTCCAGCCTGGCCAACCGCAGATCGATCGGCTCCGCGACGGCGGTTTCCGCAAGACTGGCGACCTCGTTGCCGAGATCGGAGACGATCATCATCAGCTGGTCGATAGCGGCGTCGGCGTTCTCGGCATGAATCATGGGACCTCCGGGGCCCACGAAGCCTTGGCTCTCGGGAGGCGTCCACCCGGTTCGGGACTCGTCTAGTCGAGCAAATCGCCGTTCTTGACCTCAAGCGCCCTGGCAATCCGGTCCACGGTCCTGATGGTCGAGATCTTCACCCCGCGTTCGATCTGGGAGATGAACGTCCGGTGCAGACCGGCGCGGTCCGCCAGTTCCTCCTGCGACCAGCCTTTCGCGAGGCGGGCTGCCTTTACGCGCTGGGCCAGTCTGAGCTCGATCTCCATGGCTGCGAGAAGGCGGCAGGCGCAGCCCAGCCATCTACAGCCTACTCATCTCGATTGGAGTTGATGTCCCTCGGAAACGATGGCTCATCCGGTCAAGCGAGATGAGTAGTATTCATGACCCTTTCACTGACTTTCGATCCCTGGGCCCCGCACGCTTCGGTGCTGCGCGAGAAGGTGTTCGAACATCTCTTCCTGGGAGACCTCACCCGCACGCTGCTGAAGTCGGGAAGGCGATGCGAGGTCCTGCGAGCGGAGTTCGACGGCTCCGGGTTCGACGTCGCCCTGGAGGCCGAAGGCGTTCTGCGCCACGTCCAGCTGAAGGCCATGAGGGCCGATGGCAAGCGCGCCCATGTCGACATCCACATGGCCTTGGCAGCCAAGCCGTCGGGGTGCGTGGTTTGGATGCTGGTCGACCCTGCGACGTTTGAGACGACGGCGTATCGCTGGTTCGGCGACCAGCCGGCCCGGCCCCTGCCCGCCTTAGACGGCAAGGCGGTTCGGCACACCAAAGCCGACAGCCAAGGCGTGAAGGCCGAGCGCGCCGATCTGCGCCAGCTAGGTCGTGGACGGTTCGAAACGATCGCCGACATGGAAGGACTGATCGAACGGCTGTTTGGAGACGAACGCACACGCGACGTCTTGGCGCTGCGCGCCCACCTCGCCTCCCGGCAGCCTCTGCCGGAGTCAGCCAGCCCGTGGATGCGCCTGGTTCAACACGGGGTTTTCGACGCCTTGCCTGAAAGGGTCAGCGAACTTGAGCTGATCGACCTCACCCACCTTGCGGATGGTTACGCCATGGCCGGCTTCACCACCCCGGCGCAAATACAGGACGCCCTATGCGACCTGCGGGAGGACCTCGGGCCAGTCGACCGCCTGCCGTCGACCATATGGGCGGCGATGTTCATCGAACATCGCCGCCTACGGTTCCAGGACCGGGAGTTGACCGCTGACGACAAGCACTGGTTCGAAAGCTCCTATCAGGAGCTGAGGCGACTGCTGCTCGGCTAACTGTTCCGCCTCATGGCGCACCTATCGCGTCGGGGGATCGACCGAAATCTTTCGCTGGCGCCAGTTCTCCTCCTTCTGCCTTGCCCGCTCTTTCCATTCCTCGTCCGGGACTACAAGTACGCCCCCGAGGCCCTGCGGCAGGCGCGCCTGCAGCTTCTCGACTTGCAGCTCAAGGCGCGAGTTTTCCTCCAGCAGATATCGGTGCAGTTGGGTCAGTTCGCCGTGCACGCCTGCGGCCTCGAAGTTCTTTTCGAGGAACAGTTTCGCAGATGGCGCGTGACCGCCGGCCCCCTTCCTGCCGAGGGCTATCATGTTGGCCCTCAGCAGGCTGACCTCGCCGGCCTCTCCAGTTTCGCGATCCATGTAGACGACGGGCATAGCGGCAACTTCCAGCATGGTTGCGCGGTAGCCCGCCGGAGTCCGGTGGGTGGTCTGCTTGCGCGACGGACGGCCCCGCGGATTACCGGACACCCCCTTCTCGAAGTGACCCTTGTCATTGCGCACCGCCATCACGCCGCCTCGCCTTCTAGGGCGGCATCCGCCAACGCGTCCATTTCCGCCTCCCGACGGATCTTCACTTCGGCGAACGTCTCTCCGGTCTCGGCAAGCACCGCCTGTTTTCCGGTCAGTGTCTGCCAACGGTGTATGGCCACCTCGCAGTAGGTCGGCTCGTATTCGATCAGCCTGGCTTTCCGCTTCACCTTTTCGGCGGCGATCAGCGTCGAGCCCGAGCCTCCGAAACAGTCGAGCACCACATCGCCACGCTTCGAAGCGTCCTTCATCGCGTCCATCATCAGTGCAGCTGGTTTCACTGTCGGGTGCAGGCCAAGCTCGGCGCCAGCGCCGGTCTTCGACGCCCCGCGGCAGTTCCAGACATTGGTCCGGTACCGCCCGTTCTTTCCGAGCTCCACCGTGTTCAGGTGGGCGGCCGAGCCCACCTTCCAGACGAAGACCAGCTCGTGCTGCGATCGGTAGAAGGCGCCCATCCCGCCATTGTCCTTCACCCAGACGCACATGTTCAGCAGCTGGCTGTAGACGGCGTTTCCGGCGTCCATCATTTCCGAAACGTGCCGCCAATCCATGCACTGGTAGTGGACCGCGCCATCGACGCTCACCGCCGCAGCGTTGGCGAAAGCCACTCTCAGGAACTCTGTGAACTGTGCCGGGCTCATCTCGCCTGACGCCATCGCAAACTCGGCGTGCTTTACGCTGCCGAGTCCGCCAACGTGGCCATCGATCTTCACGTTGTAGGGCGGATCCGAAAAGACCATCCGGGCTCGGTCTCCCTGCATCAATGTCTCGAAGTCGGCCGGCTCTCGCGCGTCGCCACAGAGCAGCCGGTGTGCTCCCAGCCGCCACAGGTCGCCCCGCCTTACCGCGGCGGTGTGCTTCCGCTTCTCCGGCGCCGCATCCAGCTTCGCGTCGGCTGCCGCTCCCTTGTCGAACAGCACTTCGATCTCGCCAGTCGAGAAGCCGGTGATCTCGAGATCGAACTCCACCACCGCTTCGAGCGCTGCGAACTCCAGCCGCAGCGCGTCCTCGTCCCAGCCCGCGTTCAGCGCCAGCTTGTTATCCGCAATCACATAGGCCCTGACTTCGGTCTCGCTCAGGTGGGACAAGGCGATCGTCGGCACCAGCTTCAGCCCCAGCAGTTTCGCCGCCTCCACGCGTCCGTGCCCGGCGACGATGCCGCCCTGGTCATCGGTCAGCACCGGGTTCGTAAAGCCGAACTGTTCGATAGACGCGGCTAGCTGCGCAATCTGCCGGTCCGAGTGGGTCCTCGCGTTGCGCTTCGCCGGCTTCAACTCGTCCGGTGGTCGCATCACGATCTCGGTCGCGGCGGCGTTGTCAGTGTTTTGGTTTTGCATCCCGGTCTCCCCGCCTTGGCGGGGCTCCGGTATGGACCCCATCACAAGACGAATTTCGCCTTAAAAGCGAAGCGTCCGGGGCAGGCGCAGTTCGGGGCGCCAAGTGGCGAGCAGTTCCACATCTTTTTGCGGAAAGCAATCAACGCTTGGGGAACGACTGGCGGCCGTTCCCCAAGACAGATCAGTTCGGCATGCGAGCGGCGAAAAGGATTGCGAGACGACCTCCGCTGATTATGCCGGCGTATTCAACCTCTCCAACTTCGGCGTGGGTCGACAGCTCCGCCATTGAGATTCGGCCACCGAAGGCACCTGTGCCGCGAGCGTATCTCGCTGCGGGCGTAGGGCCGAGTTTCAGTCGTTCGGAGATCAGCGGAACCAGCTTGTGCCGGTAGTCCTCGCTGTGTGGCGAGCCAATCGGGGCAGAGATCCAGGGTCCTAAACAGTTATTCGACATGGGTGCATCCTTCTATGCGGCCTGAGCCGCGTGAAAAAACGCGGAGCATTGCTCCACGGCCCTCTGGGGCGCGTCCCATAAATCACAGCAATCGGCGGTGGAGGACCAACACTTCTCCTCCGTCCACTCTGCGCCAATCGCGGACCTTCACCCTGAAGCAAAAGGCGGATGTTCAGCGGCTATCGAGAACCACGCCCGCATTCGACCCAAAGACGAGTGCGCCCATGCCTTGCGCGCATTTGGCTAACCCGCGATCTATAGTAGGTATTTCTCGGGAGAAGCGATCGATATGCCTGACGACGACACTTTCGACCTCAGGAAAATCGTTCGGCCGATCATCCTCACGCAGGGCAATACCTTCATCAAGGAGCTGTTGCGCGATAACAAGATCAAGATCGGCGCAACCAAGGCCGAGTTCGAGACGAACATCTTTGAAGCTATCGGCGCGGGCAAGCTAACTCGCGAGATGGTGGAGGCTTGGCTGCTGCGGGTCGAAGGCTGGGGCGACCAGCACGTCTACGTCCTGGTGCCGCCGCCCGCGGTCGCCCTCGACACACTGCAGGCCTCGATCGCCTCGTCCGCCCACGCGGGCCTGCTCGACGTCGGCATCAGTTATGAGTTCCCAGAAGCTCTGACAATGACCGCAGTGCGGCTCGACCACGCCTGTCTCGCGGTCGATTGGCATCTAGGCGTAGGCGCGTGGGAGCGCACGAAGTCGGAGGACTATCAGAAGGAGATCGAACTCGACCTCTACGAGTTCCGCGCTTGGCGCGACCGCCGCGACCGCACGGTCGTGCGATTCGAGTGGCGCTTCGATCAACCGTATGCCTGCCTCTTCACGCAGCTACCCAACGACGGCGACCAGCACCTGCTCACGCTACAGCAGGTCTTCGCAGACCTCACCGCACTCGGGGTCATTAGTGCGCCACTCGACCGTGTGCCGCTGAGCAAGGCCGTCAAGGCCTCCAGCAAGGACGAGGAGATCGTCACCCATTCGACCCGGATGTCGGCCGTCGGCGGCTATGTGGACCTCGTCTCCACCGTGCCCGATGCGGGCATCGGCGATGTGGAAGCAATCCGTCGCGTCCGCCAAGGCGTACAGGACAGCGACTTTGGCTCCGCGGAAGGCATGCTGAGCTTCCCGCGAACGAAGCACGCGCACCTGACCCGCGACGTGAAGGCCACCGTCTACGGCCATGATGGTCGTTTCCGGGTCTGGGTCCAATGCCACCGGGCGGACATCTACGTCCTCGCCGACCTGATCTGGCGTCTCAACGGATGAGCAAGGCTCTGGAACCCGCCGATCCGGCGCTCATCGCTAAGCTGGAGGCGCTCATCGCCGAGGGCGGCGCGCCAGAGTTCGATCCCGTCGAACTGGCCCGGGCAGGTAGATTGGGCTGGTCGCGCGCCGAACTCACGGCGGCGCTCGAAACGCTCGCGGCGCGAGGTCTGCTGACGCGGGTCGACAAGGCGCTCTGTCCCGTCCAGACGTGCGGGCGGCCGATCTCGGAAGAGGACGTCGCGGCGCAGCGCTGTCCGTCCTGCACGACGGATTTCCGGACACTCGACCATCCCGAACCCGAGGTCCGCACGGTCTACCGCTACGTCGGGCCGCTCAGCCGCGACGTCCAATGGGCGGTGGTGATGCACGGCATGAACACACTTGGGCCGTGGCAGGAAGAGTTCAGCTGGCGGCTGGCGCTGAAGCTCCGTTACAGTGCGCCCGTCCTGATCCACAAGTACGGGCTCGTCCGGCTCGGCGTGCTGTTCCGTTTCCGTCACCGGGCCTTGGTCCAGGCGCTCGGCCTCCGCCTCACTCGGAGTTTCGCTCTCGCGGCGGCGAACGGACGGACGCAGCCACCGGATATCATCCTGCACAGCTTTGGGACCCTGCTGTTCGCCAAGATGCTCGACGATCCCGCATTCAAGGCGCTGCGGTTCGGCCGCGTGGTGATGGCGGGAAGTATCGTCCGCCCCGACCATACATGGCACCGCCACATCGAAGCCGGCCGGGTCGAGGCGGTCCTCAACCATTGCGGCGCCCGGGACTACATCGTCGATCTCGCCGCCTTCGCCATTCCCGACACCGGGCCGTCGGGCCGGGTGGGGATCATCGATGCTGCCGTTATCAACGTACGCGCAGATGGCTACGATCACTCGACCTTCTTCCAAGATCGCGGTCTCGACGAGAGCCTAGCGGCGGGCGGGCTGTGGGACCGCTTCCTGCGCGTCCCGCCGCAGACGCTTCAGCCGGTGCGCATGGATGGGGCGGCCGCCCGCGCCTGGCGCCCTCTGCCGTGGCCACTGCGCCGCATTGCCCTGCCGGCGATCCTGCTCGTGACGTTCATTGTGGTAGCGGGGGCCGGCTGGGGTGCCGTAGGGTTGGTTCGCCACATCCTTGGCTAGCCCGGGACGCCCAGACCGCTGGGATTTGGAGGGTCAGGCGGCGGAGCTGAAATCGATTTTCTTCCTCTCTTTCTCTCTCCCTTCTCTCCTTCCTCTCCCTGGAGCGATTGTCAGCTTCGCGGCAAGAAGGGACATTGGCATTGCGCCGGAAACCGGACGTTCGTTGGGGCACCGCCTTCCCCTGCGATACCAGTGGCACGGGCAATGCTGCCGTGGCTGCTGAACTTGCGACGCGGGCGCAAAGTCACCGCTGCGCGTCCAGTCAGCGCCAGCAACCCTATCCTCCAGTTACGTACTTTGCCCAATTTAGTCGCACATAGTCGGCCATGCCTTGGGCTGGCGCATAGTGCGGGTAGAGCTTCTGAAAGACCGACCGGGCAATAACGGGGTCATACGAGCCAAGAGCATCGGTGTGTTTCAGGAGGTAGAGCAATGCAATCGAGGGCGATCTTGAGAAACCTTGGTTGCAGTGAACCAACACCTTAAAGCCGCTGATGTGACGGTGGATTGCGTCAAGCGCTGTATCCACGATTACCGGCGCAATGAAGCTCACCTGCGCAACGTCGACCAAGTTAAGGATCAACCGCCCCGGGCGCTCTGCCAGTAAGTATTCTGGATGCTGCTTGGGCGCTCCTTGGCTTGTATAGCCCAAAGCCTGACGATGATATGGCTCCTTGCAAGCGTGGACGACAAACCAACTCGGCTGCCCGCGAATGGCGGCCTCATCGTCTTGCGAGCCGACAAAGAGGTTGGGATGCACCTCGATCATGACTGCTGTACCCCCGCAGACGCATCTAGCCACCGAGCATACGCCCTGACGTCGATCATGGGCACAGTCGCGCTGTTCTGAAGACGCGCGATCAGTTCGAACAGGAATGCCGTCGCGGCTTTCGACATCAGAGTCGCGAATCCGCAACCAGTGTCATCGCACTGGAACAGGCCGTGTCCCGCGACACAGCCAAGGTCAAGGCGACCATCGGCCGGGCCGGCCGCGAGAGCGTCGGTCAGCGGCCGTCCCAACCCCGGTGACCAATCGCTTTCGAAGGTCAGAAGGCCACCCAAGATTTGCTGCAGAGGTTTGGCCGGGTAGACGCCGCCGGCGTGCGGGATGGGTAGGCTCGTCCGCTTCAGGGCACGCACGCTCGCGATTTTGTCTTGGGCGTAACGCACCTGTCCTGCGTCAATCGACTGTTTGGCCTCGAATACCGCGTAGACGCTTTCGGCCGGCACGATGGTTTGTCCTTGGTAGCTGAAGATGAACGGGGAGTACTGCCGATCGAAGATGACCACATCGATCTGGTCGCTGAACCGGCCGTCACTATCGACTACGAAGGCTGAGGCGGCTTGGTATCGGGTCGGCAGATAGGTCTGAAGCATTTCCAGCCAGACGCGTTGGCTCGCGTCCCCTTTTGCGCCGGGATGACCGAAGCTTCGGCGCACGATGGCCAGCTTCTGCTCGATGTCGTCGTGCAGGTTGGAGAGGAGTTCCTCGAGGGACCATTTGCTCATCGGACTGTCCTAGGCGTCCGCGCGATCGCGGAACGGCGGGGTGGGCGTCATACTCCGGGCCAGATCGATGGCGCGGGCGGGCACGACCGCGGTCGAGGGATAGGCGTCGAGGACAATCCCTGGCAGCAAACGCTGCGTCAGGTCGGAGAAGGTGAAGCCGTGCTCGCGGATGCCTCGCTGCGGCCCGGTGGCGGCGACAAGCGCCTCAACATGGGTCGCGCTGAACCCCAGACCGGGAAGCGTGCGGCCAAGGACGTAACGGCGCTGTTCATCGTTCGGCCGCTGGAAGGCGAGGACATCGGCGGCGCGACGCCGAACCGCGGGATCCAGGGCATTGAGCCGGTTGGTGCACATCAGTACCGCGGCCGGGAGCCTAGCGTTGGCGATGCGGTCGACGCCCCGGATGAAGGCGTTCACGCCGGCGCGATCTTCGTGGTGCATCTGCGCCGCCTCACGCGACTGGGCCAGTGCGTCCGCTTCATCAACGAGAAGGATCACAGCGCCCCGGGCCTTGTCCGCGGGGCCCGCCTTCAGCCGGGTCGCTTCCTCGACCGTATAGTCGAACGCCGCTGTCAGCAGCTGGGTCATCTCGCCCACCCGCCCCTGACCGCGGGTCGACAGGCTCAGGGGGAAGAGCGTGATGCCGATCTGTTCCTGCCGGGCCACCGCGTCGCCGATGGTCTCCGCCAGTTCGGTTTTGCCCGAACCGACATCGCCGGCGAGGATGACCAGCGGCGGGCGGCGCAGGACGATGTCCAGCAGGGACTGGGCGCCGGGGTGATGGGTCGCGGCCCAGGTCTGCAACCCCGCAGGATTGACAAGGAGGCCGAGCGCCTTGGTCAGCCGGGTCTTCTGAGCGTCCAGACCGACCAGGCGCTCGAGCCGGGCGCGGGGGTCCGGATCCGGATAGGTCATCCGGCGCTCGAACAGGTCGTCCATGGCGGGGCGGGTGTTCATTCTAGTAACTCCGGACGGTGGCGCGATCGAGCGCACGCCCGCCCGCCGAATAGGTGCGATCGGCTTCCAGGTAGCCGCTGACGCCGGGTTCGGCGGCGCTGCCGCGGTAGAATGGCATCCGACGCTTGAAGGCCTCCTGCTCCGCGCCGCTGATCCGGTCCCAGGCCGGGCTGTAGGTCAGGAAGCTGTAGAAGGTCGCGCCCGTGGTGTCGGCCGACGCCCGGACTCGCCCCGGATCGTCGTCATTGGCCGAGGCGTTCGACAGGTCCCGGGCGCTGTAGCGAAGCGTCGGTTCGATCCAGTCGGCACTACGCTTCCAGCCATAGGTGGCGGTCCCGAGGTAGCCGGCCTTGAGAAGCTCGGTGACCTCAAGTTCGTATTCGGCGATCTGCTGATCGGACGGGCGGCCATAGAAGCGCTGCATGCGCTTCAGGTCCGTCGCCACCTTGGCCGCCATGTGGCGCGCGTGAGTGACGGTGAAAGCGGCGGTTTCGGTGTAGGAATAGCTGGAGGACATGATCTCAGACTTGGAAGCTGGAGCCGAAGACCTTCTGCCAATAGGCCACGGCCTCCTGTTTGGTGGGGGCGGCGAGCGCCGCGTCGATGGCATCGCCGGCATCGAGGGCCGCGTCGACGATCGCGTCGGCCTCGGCGGCCGCATACAGGCGGGCGACGTTATTCTGGGCGTTCACGGGGTCGATGATACGGACCGTGTCGGTCAGGACCGGGACGGTCGATTTCGCATAGCAGTCGTCGAAGACGATCAGCTCACGCAGGTCGCTGCGCGCGACATAGGTGAAGAAGTGCTGGAGCGCCTCGGGGTAGTCGGAGAAGTCCAGCCCGTCGTCACACAGCTTGGCCAAGATCAACTCGATCATGAAGGACTTGAACCGGAAGCCGTCGCGCTCCTGCTTCAGCCGCCGGGCCCAGAACTTCACCAGCCGGACGACCTGAGCGAAATGCTTCTCCTGCCGGCGCTTGCGCTTGGCCGCGAACTCCAGGTGAAGGGGGATGCTGGTCCTCAGGAATGAGCCGTCGTCCTGGCTGACCAGGTTGCCATACCACTGGGGGTCGCCGTCATAGAGGATGGGCACGACATCGACGTCCAGCCCGCTCCCCTTGAAGGAAACCGTCACCGAGTAGGTTTGCGGCTGGACCTGATCGGCGGTGAAGTTCGGGAAGGCCGTCCTCAGCCGTGTCGCCAGATAGTCGAGCAGATCTTTGACCGTGTCCGGCGCATCGGCACCGCTGATGTAGCAGGCGACGTCGATGTCGTTCAGCGAGCGCAGTGCCGTGCCCTTTGCCAGGCTGCCCGACAACATCATCTTGCGCAGCGTGAAGTCCGGATGTTCGTCGACATAGGTCTCCAGCTTCTCGCGGAGCCGGCGGACCTGAGCCCGGTATTCGTCCGCGTGATCCTTGGGCAGATTGACGCGATCGACGGCGAACCGGGCGATATCTGCGTGATTGACGTGGTCCCGGCTCATTCATTGTCCTCCCTCGGGCGTTGATCGATTGCCCTCGCCTCCGGAATGGAGGAAAAGGCCCGTTAACCCGCGTTAAAACTATGTCGGTATAGTTATAAGACCCGTCAAGAGACGATAGGGGTATTTTGTGAGCAGCGACGACGACCGCCGGACCTGGACGCTCAGCCGACGGTTTCAGTTCATTGAATGGAAGCTGTTCTGGGAAGGTCAGCTGAACCGGAGCGACTTGGAGGAAACGTTCGACATTTCAACGCCTCAGGCCTCGGTCGATCTCCGCAGATACCGGGAGTCTGCGGGCTACAACATCGTTTATGACGCGACAGAAAAGGGGTACCTGCCCTCCCCCGAAATTCGCCCCCAGTTCCTAGCCGTCTCTGCGAACCGTCTTCTCTTGCAGCTCCGCGCTTGGCTTACCGGCGCTATGCCGAGAGAGGATCTCTGGTTCCGGGAGCCGCCGGCGGTCGACATGGCTCCCGACATCGTTCGGCATGTCGAAGCTGACACCCTCCGCAAAATCCTGCGCGCCATCCGGAATCGCCAGGCGATCTCGGTGCGATATCAATCGCTGAAGAATGTCCGTCGGCGCCGGATCGCGCCGCATGCCCTCGCCTTCGACGGCTATCGTTGGCACACGCGCGCCTGGTGCTGTGAAGGCGAGGATTTCCGCGACTTCGTTCTCACCCGGATCGACGAACTCGGGGAGTTCGAGCCAGCGGTCTACGACCCCGCGGACGACCTTGAGTGGAACACCATCATGCCGCTTAAGCTGTGCCCCCATCCGGAGCTTTCAGAGCAGCAAAACCAGGCCATCCAGCGCGACTACGGGATGGTCAAAGGCTGCCGGGAGATTCCTGTCCGACTGTCGATGGCCTACTATTTCATCATGCGCATGAACCTCGACCTTCCGGACCTTTCACCGGAACGCGCGCAGATACGTTTGCAGAATTTGGGCGAAGTTCAGGATGCGATCGCCACGGCAAAGGCGGCGTCGAAGGCGCAATCGGCAAAAAGGCTGGGCACTTAGCAGGAAGGCCGGCGTCTTGATTAGGCGGACGCCAACGTGACCGGCACGACTTGTCCCGATGTGACCATTACGACGAGGCCGCGCGGCGTTCCGGTCATACCAAGGTAGGATCGGACCTGTCGGACGTAATGATCAACCGTCTCCGGCGCTGGGTTGACGTCGCTTTTCCAGTCAATGACGACCTCGGCCTGTCCACCGGCACCGAAGCTGATGGCGTCCGTGAAGCCTGTGGTCACTCTTTCACCCTCTCCGTCGCGGGCGGAGGCATACACGGGAAATTCAGGAGCCAGTGTTGGCCGCAGGGCCGCAATTTCGGGCAGTGCGAGGGTCCGGCTCACGCATCCGGCCAGCTCATCCGGTGACAGGCCGGCCGCCGCGTCCGTGTTCGGAACCCGGCCGATCAAGACGATCAGCTCTTGGGCCCGAGCCATCAAGCTCTCCGAGTCCTCCGCGATTTCTCCGGTAAGGATCTCTTCAAGCAGCTTGTGCAGGATCAAGCCGCGTTCTCGCCCTCCTTGAACGGGCCCGACTGGCATGTCTTCTTGTGGCTGCGCGCCGTCCGGCGCCGACCAGATTTCGGCAACCTCGGGCACAAGGAGCGGTCCTTGCGGGCTCTCGTCACGGCTGGGTGCCATCCATGTCAGTGAGTGGCTTGCGGCTGCGATAGTGGCAGCCTCACCGGCGAAGATCTCGCGGGTCTGGAGGTTGGGTTCGATCGCACGGCCTTCACCGAGTTCGGGAGGCAAATGTCCGAGGTCGAGGGCATGCAGGTCCGCGAGCGAGAGGTCGACCAAGCCGATCCATGCCGCGCTCGCCGCCCCCACATCCAGCCGAGGCAGAACGAGAAGCTCTCGGGCTCGGGTCGCGGCGACATACCAGAGGCGGATCCGTTCTCGATCCAGTTCGGCCTTCTCCGCGTCGCGGGCGGCCTCGAACCCTGCCGGTTTCACACCTAGGACCGGGCAGTAGAAGACGTCATTTGCCCGGTCCGTGACCGCGTTATCCGTCGCGATCACACGGGTCATTGTATTGACCGGCACCACGATCGGCCACTCCAGACCCTTAGCCGCATGCATAGTGTAGAGGGCCACCGCCTCTTCCTGAGCGTCCGGTCGACCTTCGACCGCACGGGCTTCGTCCGTCCACGCCGTGGTCATCGTTTCGGCGAAGGCGCGCAAGCCTCGCACGCCATAGGCCATGGCCAGCGAAAGATAGAGATCCACATTAGCTAAGGCGCGCTCGGCCTGACCCTCGTGTCTCTGCAGAAGCAGGGGCCGCACCCGAAGCACATCCACCGCCTGAGACAGAAGGTCGTGCGGCGTGGTGCTATGAATCCGGCGGCCGAGTGACTGCAGAGCCTTGATGACGGATTGCGCCAACGGGTGCTCGATCAGGTCGGCGTCGACACCAAGGTTCAGCCGCGGGAGCTGGTCCGGACGAGCCTCGTCGCGCGGCAAGGCCCAGATGATGTCGAGCAGCTCTTCTTCAGATAGTCCGACCAGCGGCCCGCGCAGGAGCGCGATCAGCGCGAGCCCGTCACGGCGGTCGGCCAAGGCTCGCGTGAGAGCGATGAGGTCCTGGATCTCCTGGCGCCGGAACAGGCCCTTGCCGGCTTGGGTGGCGACGGGAATGCCGCGCCGCTCGAGCGCCTCTTCGTAGCGCCACAGTTCGCTGCCGGTCGGAGCCAACAGTGCGATGTCGCCCGGCCGGCAGGCGCGCCTGTCGTCCGCGCGGCGATCGAGGATCATCTGGCTGCCGATCAGACGAGCGCACATGTCCGCCACGGCTTCCGCCTCGGCGTCCCTCTGGGCGTCGGACGAAGCCTTGCCTTCAGCATCGGCGGCCCGGACATCCAGGGCGGCCACGCAGACCGTGTCACCGGGATCGGGATGGAAGGCATCAAGGGCCGCATATCCGGGCTGGCCCTCGCCAGACAGGACTGCCTCGAACCGACTGTTCACATAGTTCAGGATCGGCGCGCATGAGCGGAAATTGGTCGAGATCGACAGGACACTGTCGTCAGCCCGGCCTTCGAAGGTTTCGCGCGCTCGGATATAGGCTGCCACATCGGCACCGCGGAACCGGTAAATGGCCTGTTTGGGATCCCCGACAAGAAAGAGGGCACCGGGCCTGATTTCGAAGCTAGACCAGTCGAGAGCGGCAGCGTCGGCCGCGGTCGCGGCCGCGGCCGGCGGTTCACCGCAGAGCCGCCAGAATATTTCCGTCTGCAGGGGATCGGTGTCCTGGAATTCGTCGACTAAGACCCGGGAGAACCGATCCGCCAAGGCGCGACGAACGTCGTCATAGTCGCGCAGCAGGTCTCGCGCTGCGAAGATCAGATCGTCGAAATCCAACAGCGCAGCCGCACGCTTGTAACTGCGGAACTGGTCTAGGATGGGTTGGATCTGCCCGATCAGAGCCGCAAGTACTTGCCCAGAGGCAGCCTCTAGCAGTTCGCTCCAGGCGTTGCAGCATCGCCGGTACCGTTCCTCCCCTTCGGCGTTCAGACGCTCGCCATCCGCCTTCGACAGGCCCTGCCGTTTGGCGGACTCGGTCCACTTTGCCTTCTTGCGATAGGCGCTGAAAGCGCCGGCGGCAGTTGTCATGTCGCGATGCGGTTTGAGGACCAGCAGCTGGACAAGGCCAACAGGGGTTTCGACGGTGGCGTCGTCGATCGACGCCGCCATCTCGGCGAAATGACCTGCGATGGCCGCCGTCTCCGGCTCCACCGCGCCGGCACCGGCTATAAAGGCGTCCAACTGACTGACCGCCCGCCGGAAGGCCAACAGGTTCGGCGCGAGCGGCGGGGCGGGCGGGCCGGAGAGGGTACGCCTCCGGCGTAGGTTGTCGGCGATCCTGTGCACGAGGGCGACGGTCTGAGTCGGATCCTGCACGACTAATTCAGCGAGCAGACCACCCTGATCCCCCGCCAACTCGTCCCGCAGCCAAGCGTCGACGATCTCGATAAAGGCGAGGTCGCCTTGATTGCGATCCAGAATGGAAGCGCCGGGATCAATGTCGGCCTCGACGGGATAGGGCTTGATCAACCGCTGGCAGAAGCCGTGGATGGTCGAGCAGGTCAGGTCGCTGATGGCCCTGTAGGCGAGCGCCAGATGACCCTTCTGCTCGTCGGTAAGTCCGTCGGGAAAGGCGATGCTCAACTCGTGGGGCATTTCGCCGGCCGCCAGCGTGCTGACAACATCGCGGACCCGGATCAGGAGTTCACTGGCGGCCAACTCGGTGAAGGTCACCGCAGCGATCGAAGAAGGCGCGACACCCTCCGCTAACATTGCGGCGATACGGCCTGCCAGGACGGCGGTTTTTCCCGAGCCCGCTCCCGCCTCGACTAGGAGGGAGCGGTCATGGGCTACGATGGCGGTGCGACGGGCCTCGTCGTCGCGGAGAGGTTGGACGGCGTCGGTCATCACGGGGCCTCCCAAACACGCGACGCGTCGCCCAAAGCGGCGACGACAGCGGGCGATTTGCGTTTGCAATAGGCGGCGGCGGCGTTCGCCGGGAGGGCGAACGCTAGGTCGTCATAAGCGCCGCCCGCATCCGGGCCTGGCAGAGTCAGGCCGGCGCTCAGGCTGGTTCGCGCGGCCTGCAAATATCGCGTGACCTCCCTTAGGGCCGCCTCCGCGTCGGCGAGCACATGCTCGACCGGAACGCGCGGATAGAGCAGTGACGCGGTGATCGATACTTGGTTGCCGAGCATGGCCTTGACGGCGAATGCATACAAGCAACGCTGGAGCTCCTTGCCTCCGTCCACCACGATCCCCTCCTTGGGGGGACGTCCCGTTTTGTAGTCACGAACCAGCGCGCGGCTGCCGTCGCCTGAAAGGTCCAGCCTGTCTATGTAGCCGGTGATTCTGAAGCCGGTATCGGGGATTTCGACTGGTGCCTCGGGGTCCCATGGTTGAGCGCCCTCGGTCTTCGGCTCGGCACCGCCGAACCCGACCTCTCCGTAGGATCGGGCGTTCGGAAGCACCTCGTCACCAAAGATCAGCGCTCGCGTCGTCAACACACGTGCTTCGTCCTGCGTGCGGCGCCAGATGATCTCCGGTGGCGCGGCCTGCTCCGCCTCGAACCGGTCGGCGACCTGGGAGGCTGCGACTTGGACAGCTCTTTCGATACCGTCATCGGTGGCGGCCGCGAGCCCGCCGTCGGCCTCCAGCAGGGACAACGCGGCGTCTAGCGTCATATGCACGAGGTTGCCCATTTGCAGAGCATCGAGCACTAGTGGATCTTCGGTCACGTCACGTCGCCGCAGCGCCATGCCGTAGCGCCACACGAAGCCGAGCGGGTTTCGCAGGAGTTGCTTCAACGAACTCGCCGACTGGGTGCGCTCAAGGATAGCAAGTATGAGCGGATGGTCCGCCCGCACCAAGCCGTCGTGGACGGTGAGTTCCCGCTTTTGCCAATCGCTCCATCCGCCGAGCGCGCTCACGGCCTGCGGGGTCAGGGCGAACTCGTCGCCGCGCGCCATTAGACGGTCGGTTTCGCTGAAGGCATGCACCGGGATCTCGTTGCGCCGGATGTAGGTCTCCTCGTTCGGCGCACCGGCCATGGCCGTGCGGCCGAGCAGCCGCCCGTCGCCGTCGCGCCTCGAGCGCGAAAGGACAACGTAGCGCTCCGTAGTCGCTAGGATGGTCTCGAAATCGCGCCGGTCGGCGGCGTCCACTGGAAGTGGATCTAGGTCGAGCTTGGCTATGACGTGGTCGGGGATCAGTCGGTCTTCAGAAATGGGGCGCGGCCAGCGTGACGCGTTCAGGCCGATCAGGCGCACGAACTTGCGTGGCGACGCGGCCAAAGCGCTGGCGGGCATCCATGCGATGGAGGTGCACGCCTCGAGACCGTCATCCTGCTTCAAGGAGTTGAGCGTGGCGTCGAGGGACGCCGACGGCCCGGCCAACAGCGCCTTCTGCCAGATAGTCAGGGAGCGGCCAGCGAGGAAGAGTTCTCCGGCGCGTTCCGCTGCTTCGTGACCTTCCGCGAGCAAGGCGACCAGCGGCCGCAATACTGCGGTGCCGTCACGCCCCTCGGGCCAATCATCCGGCGCGAGCCGCCGGAAAAGACGCTCCCAAGCTTGAACCGATGCAAGAGGCGCATCTGGCGGCATGATCTGCATCCACCCATCGGCAAGGGGCTGGAAGGGTCCAGCATCCGATCCGCAGAGGGCGGCCAGACGCCTTAGACGGGTCTGCGAGAGGCCGCGTACCAGAATGTCGGCGAGTGCCGCGGCCGCTTGCCCATCTCGGGTGCTGACGGCCTTGATCCCATGTACGAAATGCAGATCGAGGTTCGCGTCTGCCCTCAGGGTGAACAGATGGTCGTCATATTCGGCCGTGGAGGCAGCGGCGATTGCGATATCGGACGCTTCAGCTTGGCCTGACGCAAGGAGGGCGCGCGCCCATCGAATGGCTTCAATAGCCTCGTGATACGCGGTCGCCGCGCTGACGGCTTGGATCTGAGGCGTCCGAGGATCCTCTCGTGTGATCACGACCGCCGATCCGTCGAGCCAATGCGGCGCTGGCCGAGGTCCTGCAGTCCAAGTGACCGGCGTGTGGTCCACCAGCGCCAGAAGAAGCGGTCGCCAGCAGGGGGACAGCTCCGTGACGCCCACGATCTCTACGGGTCCGACAACCGCCGCCGCATGCTCCAGTCGGCCGGCTGCCGCGGCGACGATGTCGCACGGTCGCATCATGCCCCCCGGCAGGTGCGCCAGCACCCCGGCTTCGAGCCGTGCGATCGCGTCGAGGCGGGGGTGATCCGCGGCGAGGTTGGAGAGGTCCACCCCCGCCAGCCAAGCCTTCTTCAACGTGCCGGCCGAGGCCACGATCATGCCAGGCAGATTCTTGATACTCTCAAGTTCCCCGAGCGGGGTCGCGGGCAGGGTTTGCTGAATCGCTACCCGGAGGCTTTCGTCGTCCACCGACCGTGAAAAACCGCCGACGAGACGCACAGCGAGCTGTTCGAACGACATGATCTGAAGACCGTGGTCGGCGTTACGAGCGGCGCGTAGGCGAAACTCCCGCATGGCTAGGCGCCCGTGCACCACCACTGTTCTCCGGACGGGCTGAGGCATCGCGTGATCCTAGGAAGCGCTGAGTCGGAACAAGTGTAATAAGGCAGAGGACAGCCCGCTTGGGCCACCAAGCCGTGCGCATACGAACGCGAAAGACCCCCCGCCTTGCGTTGTCATTGACCTAGCCAGAGGTGAGCGAGGCATGCAACCCGAAGCTACGCCAGAATGTGGCGCACGGCAGATCGGTGCCGGGACCAAGTCTAATGCGGCCCCGCCCTACAGCGAACACCGGGAAAGTCGGCTATGAGCCAAAAGCTGACCTTCGCTGGCCGCCCGCCAGTGGACATTAGAACCGCGCCGGGAATGACCGGTTTCTTTCCACCTTTTCGCCGCGCAGCAGGCGGAAATCCGGGATGACGATGCGTTCTGTGAAATCGTCGGCACCCTGTTGCGGAGCTTCTGCAACGCCGACGACTGGGCGAAAATCCACCTTCCGATCGTAGACTGGCTGTCGTTGTTGCTGATTTTGCGCTGGCGTTTGAAAGGCACCGATACCCAGCTGCTTCGCCTGTTCGTTCAGAACTTCGAGGATGATGTCAAAGACGGGTTCGATCTCGACTTTTCAGCTGCGCCCGATGGCACCGTCCCCGGGTGGCTGTCGCCTTGGGCGCAGCGTAAGTTCACTCTGCTGGTTCGAGCATGGTCTCTTCGGTTACTCGGTAGCCGCCGTCGCAGTACAGGTCGCTTTGCGCCATGGCTCTGAACACTGCGGCCTGCCAGCACCCTGCGCCGAAGTAGCCAGCTTTCCGGTCGGCCATTTTGAGAAGGGCGTCACGGACCGTGTCCCGTGAGGGCGGCGGCTGGGTCTCCTGGAACTCGGCGCTTGCCTCGCCGATGAGCTCCCCGACCTCAGACTCGAGCTGCGCGTCGACGTCGATCGTTTCAAAGTGGTGGCGCATTCGAGCTTTGAGCTGCTCGTCTTCTATGGCGGCGGCCTCATCGAACGCCAACGTCGCCCGCAGGTGACGCTCGCCGACATGCACCGTGACCTGGATAAACGGGACAGGTGGCACCTTGTCAAAGTAGGGGTGCAGGAACGCCTCCTCTGCGCCTGCGCCTACGTCCGCAGTCTTCGTGCGATTGCAGCTTCCGCAGCAGGCGACCAAGTTCGGGGGAAAGACCGAAAACTCTTGGTATCCAGACTTCGGAAGATGGTGATCGAGTTCACCGGGTCGAGCGCCCCCGCAACTCGGGCAACGGTTGGCCATCAGCCGTTTCAGCTGCCCGCGAAGGTCCACCAGCCTCCCGCCTTTCTGAGTTTGCCTATAGGCGGTGATGAACGCCTCGCCCCGCCGATTGTCCCAATGAACATCGGGCGCCAGCAAATCACCCCGTCCCCCAGCGGCAAGGTAAGCGGCGAAGTTCGCCTCGAGACGAGCAGTTTCTGCGGGGTCCAGTTGCTGGTTGCCGGGAAGACCGGTGTTCGTGGCCTCGACCCCATCCATGAAATCATTGGCATTGAACTCAACCGACCGCATTGGCCCGCCTCGCCAGAACAGAGACGACATGAGCAGTCGCTTGGGTCGACAATGGCTCGCCCAGAGACTCTTCTATGGCCTCGACGGTGTCGAAGGCTGCAGCTAGGCGATCCAAGACGTGACGATAATCGGTAGCTCCTGTGTGCAATCCGAAGATCTCACGGGTGAGCGTTCCGGTGTTCTCTCCAAACGTCTGCACGCCGACAGGGCGAATGAGCGGACCGGCTTCGCCCCATTCGATGACCCGGACTTGGCTCGCCGGGACTTCCTGAGCCACGACCGGGGAATGGGTGGCAATGATGCCATAGGCATCCAATCGATCTAGAACGCGTCGGACGCCGGTCATCAAGGCAGCGAGGAGCGGGGGATGCAGGTGCGTCTCAGGCTCGTCGATGAGGGCCAAGCCCCGCCGTTTCAACGTCGCGACTAGGCTGGCGAGGACGTGCAGCGCGATCATGTGCCCGCTGGACAAGTCAATGAAGGCAGCCGCAGGATTAGCGCCCAAAAAAGCGTCTAGGCGAGCGGCCGGCGGCTGGAGGACGCCCTCGACAGGCACGGGCGTAAGCCGCCTGAATGAGTCCTCAGCCAAGACTGGCGCGACAGCTTGGGCCAGAAGCACGAACCTATCGGCCGCTCGCACCTGGCCTATGCGCGCCGCGAACAGCTCTGCCTGCGCGGTCGCGCTGAGAAGCGTCGCTGGAGCGCGGGGGTCTAGTAGGGCCGACGCGAGGTCGCGAGTGCCGCAATAGGCGTATCGGCCAGTGCCATTGCGCAGCTGCTCAGCCATCGCAAGCGGGTTATCGCCTACAAGCGCCGGCGGCTTGAACGTGTCGAAGGCGCTGTAGGAGACCGCCACGATCCCAGGAAAAGCTGGCGTATCCCGAAAATGGCCGCTCTCGACGACGTCGCCTCGTTCGTCGGGCGGCGTATATGCGACACGGGCCAATCGGGCGAGAAGCTGCGTCTTTCCGACGCCGTTTGCGCCTACAAACACCATGACCCGCCGTGATGGCCCAACTTCGCCAGCGAAGGGCGCGCGGGCAGCGGGATGGAAGGCAAACTCGATCATCTCGGCGTCTGGACCAGGCGCAAACCCGAAGGCGAAGCGGTTGCGATCTGGCAGTGCCCCGCCCGCTTCGATCACTGCCCGGGCGTCCACGTAGAAGGGCTCCGGATCGCTTTCGTCGCGATGGAGGGAGAGTTGAAGGCCGCGCTCTTGCGCGAAAGGTGCCGCCAGCTCTGGGCTCCACGCCATATCGCGGAACTCTATCAGCTTGGCGCGGGCCTCCGCTTGGCCGAGGGTCGTCAGGTTGACGTAGAGGTCCAGGTTATTGCCGCGCGAGATGCAGTCGTCGGGCAAACGTCCACCCGCCACTTCGCCCAAGGGCAACGTCGTCTCTCCGGCCTCCTGACCCAGCCGTAGGATCTTGATGCCACCGATTTGGCGGAAGTCGTCGGCAGTCTGACGGTAGAGGTTGTAGAGGGTGCGGTAGGAATAGTCGTTCCAGGTGTTCTCAAGCAGGATCCAGACGTCCTCGCCGGCCTCGCGGTGCGGAGTTCTGCCAGATTGAACGAAAAGACGCATCGACGAGACACCTAAGGCTTTGCCGTACCGTGTAACGTGTCACTAGTCGGGAGCTCAACCACGGTTTCAGCGCGCCGTTCGTCGTCGCGGTTGAGGGTGGAGCGGCAGAGCTCAATTCTTAATGGCAATCGTCGCAATTCTCGCGCGCCTGAGCCAGCGAGGCATACCTGCGCCGGTCTGCGGCATGCGCGCTCGGCGCTGGTTCGGGCTCTACGCCCTCGCCTTCGATGCGGTGTTCGGAGAGGTTGCCCGGCGGCAAACGCCGTGTCCGAACCCTTATGCTCGAGGGTGTCGCGCTAGGCTTGGCCTTCGCCTTGCCGGATGCCTCTGCCCGAACGCGAGAGGCATCGAGGGCATGGCGCATCGGCTCGCACCTGGGGGCACCGAAGCCTTGGAGGTCATCCCCAACCAAGCGCGAAGATGCAAGTTGAGATGTAACAACTTGAAGTCGTTGCCATCGCAAGCTTGACGGTGCAGCCTCATGGCTATCGATGTCGCGGGTTTTCTCTTATGCAGCTCATCACCAATGAAGACACGGGCCACCGCGCAGCGATCCGCGATGTCCTCAAGACGGCACGCGAGGCGTTCGTCGCCGTCGCCTTTCTGAAGAAGGAGGGCGCGACTTATCTCTGTCGCGAATTAAGCCCGCTGCTGAAATCCGAAGGCCCTGCTCGGATCTTCATCGGCACGGACTTCTATCTGACAGAACCCGATGCGCTGCAGTCGCTGCTCGACCTCGCGGACGCGCATGATACGCTCGATGTCTTCCTCGGCGCGCGCAATGGCTCGACCTTCCACCCGAAGACCTATGTCGGCTTTGGCCCAGCCGGGCTTCGATGCCTCGTGGGATCCGCCAACCTTACCGGCGGCGCGCTCGGCGCGAACATCGAGGCCTCGCTTAGGGTCGACGCGGCCGATCCGTCTCCCCTCGCCGATCAGCTTCGCGAGATGGCCGACGACCTCCAGGCGAACCCGCGCTTTGAAATGCTGACGCCCCAGGCTCTGATCCGCTATCGGTCGGCTTGGAAATCGGTCGAGCGGGCGCGGAAGGCGTTTGAAGCCGAGATGGAGGCGGCGGATGAGCGGCCCCTCGATCTAGACCTGCTCGGCGGCCTCTACCAAGAGTACCAGAAGGACAAGACGGCCCAGGCTGAACTGGCCCGGCGAGGGCCGACGCGGACGGTGGCTCGAGGCGTTCAGCGCAAGATCGCGGCGCTGCACGAGGCGGACCTATCCAGTGAGACGCGCGCTCAGCTGGAAGATTTTCTGCAGGATCTGATGAGCGGCAATGGCGGTCGTCATCTTTGGCCCTCTGACAACATCTTCCGCAAGGCAGGTGGAGGGCTGAAACATCCCCGCAAGATGATCGCCCTCTTCCGCGAGGCAGAGCGCGCCGCCAAACTGTCGCCTGCGGAAGGATATGCCGTGGTCTGGGAGATCGCCCTCCAGATCCCTGGCGTGGGCATCAACCTAGTCAGTGAGGTGTTGTCCACCTACGCTCCCAAACGGTTCGCGGTGGTCAACAACAACACCGTTGGCGCCCTCGCCAAGCTTGGAATGCGATTCAAAGGTTCAAGCAGTCTCTATCTCCCAACCATCAAGCCTGACCGCTACGCGATCATCCTAGGGCTCGTCGCGTCGGTCCGCGATCGGATCGGCGCCGCAGACTTCCCCGAGACGGACGCCTTCCTGAACTGGATCTTCCACAAGAAGGTCCGGCGCGCTGGTTGACTGCTGGCCTTCACTCCACTGAGCATTAGACCATGAAGAAGACTCGGATGGGCGCCGCCTGCGACGCCCGATTGACTGAGATCAATGATCACCGCTGTTTCGGGGCCTTCGCGGAGGATGACTGCGGCTCTACTGCTAGAACAACGCCACCACACCGCGGATGAAGTGGACTGAACCCCGAAGTGGAATAGGAGCCCTACACTTCGATGGCGCGCGATCTGACGCCAACCCTATGCGGCGCGGGCATACTCCCCGCTGACCGCCTGCTGCCAGACGTGCGTGTAGACGCTGCTGGCGAGGGTCCTCTTTTCCTCGGCGGTGAAGGGCGGGGTCGGCAGCCGAGCGAAAATCTCGTCGAGAATGAATACCTCGACGTCCGCCTTGGTCTGTTCCTTCTCCCAGAAGCGGTCTAGCCCCGCCAAGCGGCCCCTCACCGCCGCCAGCAGCTCACGGCTCGCCTGCTTCACCCGCTCCCTCGACGCCTTGTCCAAGTCGTCCTTCAGCAGCAGATCGAAGAGAGCGAGTTCGTCTTCACCAAGACCCTCGCGCGCGGCGCGCTGCTCTTCCTCGTCCAGGCTCTTCACGAGCTCAAGCAGCCGTCGGAAGGTCTCCTCGATCGTCGTGCGGTCCTTTTCCCGATTGTAGTCGGCGATGATCGTCTCGTATTGAATCTGATAGTCCATGCGCATCGGATTTCGGGCCAGCATGGCGGCCAGCTTGCGCTCGACGATTTCCCGGATGTCCTGCACGACGGTCGACTTGCGCCGCACCTTCTTCGCGAACTCGTCTCGCAACCTCTCGAGGTTGATCTGACTCAGGTCGAACGTCAGCCCCTCGGCTTGGTCGTCTCCGGGCGCTTGGGCGCGAATGGATTCATTAACGATGCGGTGCAGTTCTTTCAGCAACTGCGTCACGTCGGCCGTATCGCGCCGCTCTGTCAGCTTCTTGTAGATCGCCTCGATGTTGTCGTGGCGCTCGGCGTAGGTCCACGCGCTCGGCTCCATTAGGAGCGCCTTGAAGCGCACGAAGACTTGGCGGGCGAGAATCTCAAACCGGTGTTTGGCGTCGTCCGTTGGGTAAACGGCTTCGACCGCATCCCTGAGCCCTGCGATCCGGGCGAAGCCTTTCGTGCCGAGCAGCCGGCCTGGGTCGAAGCCGAGCACTCGCAGGTGCGCCTCGGTGGCCTCGACAGCTTCCAAAAGCGCCTGGACCCGCTCCTCGATCGGCGCGACGATCTCCTCGCCACCGCTCCCGTCGTCCCCGAGAGCGTATTGCGCTAAGGCCGCCCGCAGGCTGGCGAGCATCCCGTTGTAGTCGACGATCAGACCGAAATCCTTGCCGGGGTATACTCGGTTCGCGCGGGCAATGGCCTGCATCAGCGTATGCGCCTTCATGGGCTTGTCGATGTAGAGCGTGGACAAGCTCTCGACGTCGAAACCCGTCAGCCACATGGCGCAGACGATGGCGACCCGGAACGGGTGCTCCGGCCTCTTGAAGGCTGTCTCGACGTCGACCCGTTCGCCCCCCGCGATCTCGAACCCCTGCTTCATCAGGGCACGGTGGGGGATAATGTCGAAATCCCACTTCTTGAAGTCCGCGACTTCGTTCTGGGCTTCGCTGATGATAATTTCGATGATCGTCTCGTCGAGCCAGTCAGCCTGAACTTTCAGCTTCGCCGCCGCCTCCAACAAGGTTGCCCGAGCCTCGGGGTCGCGCGCCGCCTCGGCCTCCTCGCGCCTGGCTCGCTCCGCGCTACGCACATCGGCGGCCTTGGCCTGCCATCGCGGCACGATCCGCTGATGCATACGGGCACAGGTGACCTTGTCGATGCACACGAAAAGGGTTTTGCCTGACTCCCAGCGGGTGGCGCAGTGCTCGACGAAATCCGCTGCGATCCGGTCAAGCCGCTCGTCGGCCGTGATAACCTCGTAGTCCTTGCCCAGCAGCTTGTTGAGAAGCGCCGACTGATCCGGATCGAGTTCTGCCTCTTCGATTTTCTCGGCGATACGTTCATTCAGATCGGTTCGGGCCACGCCCAGCTTCTCGCCGCGGTTCTCGTAGACCAGCTTGACGGTCGCTCCGTCTTCCTCCGACCGCTTGAAATTGTAGCGTGAGACGTAGTTGCCGAAGATGCGCTTGGTGATCTCGTCCTGCTTGAACAATGGCGTGCCGGTGAACCCGATGAACGCAGCGTTGGGCAGCGCCAGCCTCATGTTCCGCGCGAGACGTCCGGCCTGGGTCCGGTGCGCCTCGTCCGAGATGACGATGATGTCGTCCCGTTCGCTGTAGGGTTCCTTCGGGTCCACGTCCTTGTTGAACTTGTGGACCAAGCTGAAGACGTATTGGTGGTTCTCCTTCAGGACGCGCTTCAGGTCTTCGCCCGACGCGGCGCGAGGCGTCTTCTTGTCCGCCACGCCGGACCCAACGAACGTCTTGTAGATTTGGCTGTCGAGGTCCTGCCGGTCCGTCATGAGCAGGAAGGTGAAGTTGCCCGGGACCTTCCGGCGCACCTTCTCGGTGAAGAACGCCATGGAATAGGACTTGCCGCTGCCTTGGGTATGCCAGAACACCCCTAGACGGCCGAGATCAGGATGCGCCCTCTCCACGATCTCCACCGGTCCTGCCGGCACAAACGAGGGCATGGCCGCCTCAGCCATCCCGGTGACCTGATACTCCTCCGCCGGTTTGCGTTTTTCGGATGACCGGCGCTCAAGCGGCAGTTCAACAACGCGTCGCCGCAGGCGCTGGCCTTCAGGCAAGTTCGCTTTGATCGCCTCTTGACGCACCACCGACGCCACGGCGCGGTTGACCCCCAGCACCTGGTGGTTACGCGCAACAACCTTCCGCGTCGCGCCCGGCTTGCTCTCGTCGAACAGGACGAAGTTCTCGACGATATCGAGGAGGCGTTCTTGCGCCAGCATCCCATTCAGAAGCCGCTCGGCGTCTACGCTGCCTTCGTCGGCTTCATCCAGCCGCTTCCATTCGTTGAAGTGCTCCCACTCGCTGGTGATCGAGCCGTAGCGCGCGCGGTCGCCGTTGGAGACGATCAAAAAGGCGTTGTGATGGAAGGCATGGGCGATGACGTTCTCGTCCATGTAGTCGCGCAGATTCCCATCGAATCCCGTGCGGATGTTTTTGTAGACGGCCTTCAGTTCGATAAAGACCAGCGGCAGTCCGTTTACGAAACAGATCAGATCGGCCCGGCGGTTGTAGTTCGGGGTGCGGCGGCCCGTCAGTTTCAGCTCCCGCACCGCTAGGAAGTGATTACTGCCAGGCAGGTTGTCAAAGTCGATGACCCGCGCCCGGCCCGACCTCAGGTTGCCGGAACCGTCGTGATAGGCCACCGGCACCCCACTGCGGATCAGCCGGTAGAAGTCTCGATTGTGCTGAACCGTTGAACGGTTGGCGTCAAAAGCGGTCAGGGCCCGAAGCGCCTGCTCTATGGCTCCCGCAGGCATTTCCGGGTTCAGCCGAGTGAGTGCCGCACGCAGATCGCGAGCGAGAACCGCTTCCTTGGTGTCCGCGCGGCCGAGGGTCCCGTCCGGGCCAAACGTCTCGGTATTCCAAGCCAGAACGCTGTCCCATCCGAGCGCCTGTTCCAGGTGATCGGCGAACGCCTTCTGGACCAGGCGGTCCTCGCTGTTGATGCCCGTAACCGCCAAGCGCGGCTTCCCCCTTAGCTGTTCTCGATGCGCTTCTGCCTCAGGTAGGCGCCCGCTCCCGAGAGGATGTCTTCAATGGTGACGATACACTGATCAATGAAGATTGAACTCATATAGAAAATCCACGGCTTGCCCGCCGAGGTGGACTTTAGAAACCACTCCGGCCGCCAGCCGTCGTTGGCGATGCGCTTCTCGAACTTGTCCCGCTCCGATTGAGGCCACTCGAAGCCGTGGTGAAACATCTTGTTCCGGTAGGCCATCAGGGCGGCGATCACCGTGTCCCCGTCCGGCGGCAGGTGAGCGGCAAGTCCGGTCGAAGCCGCCAGTTGGCGCGCACCCTCGACCAGGTCGGTTCGGCGCGCAGGCCAGAATACGTAGTGGGGGTCCCAGAAGTCCTTCTGCACCGCCGTCGAGCGCGGGTCCTGAGCGGCGGCGGGGCCCTCTCCCTGTTGATGCTCTCTGATGCCCGCGAATAGCGCGACGAGCAACGACTCCAAAAAGGGAGCCAGCATACCGACCGCTGACATGCTGTGCGCTGCATCTTGGAAAACCGATCCATGCATCAGATCGACCCAGTGGTTCTCCAAGTTGACCTGATACTCCTCGTCCCCCGAGTAGTTCTTCACGCCCTCGGCGAACTGCTTGATCTCCTCTCCCGTCTTCTTTTCAGCCTCCGCGTTACGGTGGAGCGCAGCCCTGATGGCGATAAGCTGAGCCTCGAAGTCGGCATCACCCATCAGAACCAGAGCAAGGTCTCGGTCAGTAAGGCCGAAGAAGAAGTGCGCCGTGTCCTCGCTCACACTGCGATCTCGCCGTTCATCAAGCGCGGCAGAAGAAGGTCGCGGGCTTGGACGAGTGCCCGGTTCTGGAGTGCGAGCGATTTGCACTGCTGCGTAATTGGCAGGACGGCGTCGTTGAAGACCGATAGCAGGCCCTCAGGTGGCTTCGGGACGAAATAACCCCGCAAGACCTTCTCATCGGCTCGCGGCATTTTGGAGCCTTCCCGCACCGTCTTCGACGCTACGGCGACGAAGTGATCGCTTGAGGTCACGCATACGACAAGCGGCCAGTCCTCGCTCTTCTTTGCGCGCCAGACGATCGCGTCGGACGACGTGAGCCCCGATCTAAGGGCGAAGCCTACCTTGTGGAAATACGGCCTGATCTTGCAAAATAGGATGTCGCCTTCGGCAAACCGGGTCTTCCCACTTGCCAAACCTTCGGCTGGTTCCCAATCCGACAGCGTGAATGAGCGGCGCGGAATGTGCTCCAAGCCAACGTGAATATCATCGTTCGCGAAATGGGCTGGCTTCACGGTGTCTTTTACGACGTCAACGACATCGTCCAGCGTGCGTCGCTCCCATCCCTCGGGAAGACCGTCGATGAGGGGGACGTGTTCGTGACCGGGAAAGCGAAGGTCGACGAACCACTCGCGATAGATCAGCCGCGCCGCCTCTTCCAACAGCGCAATCCGGCGCAGGTTGTTCTCGATCAGGTCGTCGTAGGGCTTGACTGCTTCGACAATCCGCCGCTGGACGTTTATGTCGCAAAACGACACTTGCAGGTGCCTTTGGGCGCGAATCCCGACGTAACCACGAGTGCCCTGTTGTCCCGCAGCGCTCGCAAGACGCTTCTGGAACATCGGGTCCAAGAATGCATATCTGAGAAACTCGCGGCTAAGCTTGCCCTCGTTGACCCTGTAGTAGGTGACCTGCGGGGTCAGCATCAGGTATGGATCGTGATTAGGCGCGATCGCGACGTATCCCACGGATCCCTTGTGGCTCAATAGGACGTCGCCACCTTGAGAAAATCCAATCCTCAACCTGTCCGTAATTGATTGAGGCAGTTTCTTTGCGCCGGAGACATCCACGTATCCGCTGCGCAAATCGGAGGCCATGACAAAGGGGACCCCATCATCCACGTAGTCATTCGCCTTCGGATGCTTTTCACCGTGGTTGCCATCCTGAAGGGCTAGTATGGCTCCTGCTTTCTCAAGCTCACCGATCGTCACGGTGCTCACGCTCAAATGCCCAGCTCCCTGAAATTCTGATCGATCTGCGCGGCGAGATTGCGAGCCTCTTCGTTCAACCCTTGCAAGTCGATGTGAATTGACCGCAGCGCCTCCTCGAAGTCGAAGTCCTCGTCCACCTCGTCGGGCGCAACGCCGACATACTGGCCGGGTGTCAGGCTCCAATCACGGGCCGCGATCTCGGCCCGGCTGACACGCTTCACCAGCCCCTCAACGTCGCGTAGCAACGCGTCGGGAAACCGTTCCTGCAACCAGTCGGCTTGCTTCACAAAATACCGGGCCGCCCGCAGGGCATCCACCGCGTCGGCTCGTGCCCCCTCTACCGCTCGACGGGCCTTAGAAACCTCTGCATTGGCCCAGAGCGCCGTGTCGCGAGCTTCCAGTTCCTTCACCGCCACATCGGCCACGCGGCCCGACAGCTTCGCCGCAAGGTCAATCTGCTTGGTCAGTTCCCGGCATCGCTCGGCCATGCCGTGCAGCCCCTCTCGCGCCGCATGGAACGTAGCGTTGTCCCGCGCTTCGCTCTTTCCCGCAGCCCAGTCGTGCGCCCGCGCGGCGACGTCCGCCGCAAAGGCGGCGATGTCGTCCTTGAGGGTTCCCTGAGTGACCGTCAGTTCCGCCCAGGTCTCCGCCAACGGGTCAGGATCGCGTGCCTCAACTGCGAAGGGTTTCATCAGATCGATCAGCTTGGCCAGCCCACCGGAGAAAGCCGTGAGCGGCTCCGCCGCCGCCAAGCCCTTAGCAATGGCCTCGGCAAGATATTCCTCGACCAGTGCGAGATATCTGTCTGCCTGTCCCCGATGGAGCCAGACGATAGCGGCGATGTTCTTCTGCTGCTCCGGAGAGAAGTCGTAGATGGAGCGCGTAACCTTACGGTAGATGTCGCGCGCATCCAGCATGAGCACTTGGTCACTACGTTCTGGATCGCGTTCCTTAGCCCGGTCGTAGAACCAGAGCTGGCAAGGCACCGTCCGGGTGTAGAAGAAGTTGCCGCGCACATCGATCATCACGTCCACGGCACCTGTCTCGACTAGCTTCTGGCGGACCTTCGCCTCGTCCCGGCCCCCGCTCGACGCCTGGGACGACATGACCACGCCAGCTCGGCCGTTATCGTTCAGGTAACTGTAGAAATACTGGAGCCAGAGATAGTTGGCGTTCGAGACCTTCTTGTTCTTGTTCACGCCGGGCAAACCGAAGGGTAGGCGCGGGTCCTCCTTCACCTTTTCAGCGTCCACCTCGTCGACGTTGAAGGGGGGGTTGGCCATCACGAAGTCGCAGCGGCCGACCAGTTCGTGCGGGTCTTTGTAATAGGTGATGGCTTCGTTGCCGGCGCGGATGGCCCCTTGCAGGCCGTGGACGGCGAGATTGATCTGGGCCAGCTTGGCAGTCGTCTCGTTCTTCTCGTGGCCGTAGAAGGTGACGCGGCTCATCGTGTCCTGGCCTTCCCCCTCGATGAAGTGGCTGGACTGCACAAACATGCCGCCTGAGCCACAGGCCGGGTCGAAGACGATGCCGTGGTCCGGTTCGATCACATTGGCGAGGGTTTGCACGATCGAAGGCGGAGTGAAGAACTCCCCGTTGTCGTGAGCGCCCTGCTTGGAGAACTCGGCTAGAAAATACTCATAGATGCGGCCGAACACGTCACCCGATGCGGTTCGCAACGCCTCGGTGTCGAACTTGCGCATCATGCTTTCCAGTAGTTCGTCCTCGAAGCGCTCGTAGTCTTTGGGAAGCTGCCCGGCGAGGGGCGGGAAGCGATCCTCGACAGCTTTCATGGCCGTCGTGAGGGCAGCGCCGAGTTGGCCGCCCTTCGGCGTTTCCAAGATCAAGTCGTAACGCGCCTCTTCCGGAAGCATCATCGCCCGGCGGCGCCGGAAGTCAGCCTCAACTAAGGGCCGGTCCGGAATCTTGCCGGCAGCCTTGTCGGCTTCGATCGTAGCCAAAGCCGCATAGTATCGGTTTGTGGCTTGGCGCAGGAACAGCAGCCCCATGATGGGCATGAAATACTCATTAGATGCCAAGCCAGAGTTGGCCCGGAGGTCGTCCGCAAGCTTCCACAGGTCAGAACCAAATTGCTCGACGTCTCCGAAATGGTCAGCAATCATATGCCTACAATCTTCCCTGCACCGCGGTTCTTGATGGGAGCGCCCCTGCGCGACCCTCCCCGAAGATCGCTACCGGTTATGATAGGGCGAGACAATCAGCCGGCCACGGAGCCTCGCAGAACCCCCGGATGAATTTCCAGTTGGTGACGGTGCTAACGACCCCTTCTGACGCAGCCCCCCGTTCCCGTCCTGTTCGCGAAATGCGCATAATCGGCATTGCCGGAACAGGAGGGGCTGGCTTTTCCGCAGACCCTCAGATATCAGCGGGTCCCGAAAACGAGACGACCATGTTTACCTATTGCACCAAAGCGAGCCTGCCCATGCAGCTCGACCGCCAGCCGGTCGAGGTTAAGGGCGCGCGCGCGGAGGGAGCGTAGGGAGCAGAGGTCCATCGACTTCGGTTTTTCCAGCAACCCCTCCCGCCACCGGCCGGAGGGGTTTCTTGTATCCGCGAGACTCCGCCGCGCCGGTCCGGAAGGATCAGACAGAAAGGAGACGTCAGCCATGAGCGGCTATGACGTGATTGAAAGCCCGGGCGCGCCGATCAAGGCGTGGACCCGGGGGGTGCCCATCGAGGATGCGGCGCTGAAGCAGCTGAAGAACGTGGCGTCGCTGCCCTTCATCCACTCCCACGTCGCGGTCATGCCCGACGTGCACTGGGGCATGGGCGCGACCGTGGGGTCGGTGATCCCCACCGTGGGGGCCATCATCCCCGCCGCCGTGGGCGTGGACATCGGCTGCGGCATGATGGCGGTGCGGACCTCGATCCGCGCCGAACATCTGCCGGACGACCTGTCGGGCGTCCGCTCCGCGATCGAGGCGGCCGTCCCGCACGGCCGGACCGACAACGGAGGCCGCAACGACAAGGGCGCTTGGGCGACCGAGCCGCCGGCTTCGGCTGCTTCCCGGTGGGAGGTGCTGAAGACGGGCTATGAAGCCGTGGTGGAGAAGCACCCCAAGGCGGCGCACCCGCGTGGCTACGGCCACTTGGGTACGCTGGGCACGGGCAACCACTTCATCGAACTCTGCCTCGATGAGGCGGGAGACGTGTGGGTGATGCTTCACTCGGGCTCGCGCGGAGTGGGTAACCGCTTCGGGACCTATTTCATCGAGCGGGCGAAGCACGAGGCGCGGCGCTGGTTCCTGAACCTTCCGGATCAGGACCTCGCCTACTTCGCGGAAGGTACTGAAGGCTTCAACGACTACGTCAAGGCGGTGTCGTGGGCGCAGAAGTACGCACGCGCCAACCGCGAGGTGATGATGGACAGTGTCCTGAACGTGCTGCGCGCGTTCTGGCCGGATCTGGAGACGACGCAGGAGGCGGTGAACTGTCACCACAACTACGTCTCGAAGGAGCGCCACTTCGGCAAGGACGTCTTCCTGACGCGGAAGGGCGCGGTCTCGGCCAAGCTGGACGAACTGGGCATCATCCCCGGCTCGATGGGGGCGAAGTCCTTCATCGTGCGGGGGAAGGGCAACCGAGACTCGTTCTGCACCTGCTCGCACGGCGCCGGTCGTGCCATGAGCCGAACTGAGGCGAAGCGGCGCTTTACGGTGGAAGACCACATCCGCGCCACCGAAGGCGTCGAGTGCCGGAAGGACGCGGAGGTGATCGATGAAACGCCGATGGCCTACAAGGACATCGACGCCGTCATCGCCGCCCAGGCGGACCTGATCGAGGTGGTTCACACCCTGCGTCAGGTGGTGTGCGTCAAGGGATGACGGGAGCCGGTTTCACGCGAGTGAGGCCGGCTTTCGTCGTTTGCGACGATGGCGTTCGCGACTGAGGCACGTGTCCGCTGCGAAGCCCAAACGACCTCTTGGCTTCTTTGCGAAGCTCCGCCGTAGCGTGAGTGCCATCGATCTGCGATCCTTGCGGCATGGACGCTCAGGCAAGGCTCAACTCAGCTGACGAGATCTATGATCCCGTCTTCGTGAAGGGCGTTTTTGATCGCTGTTCGAAGGCCTACATCTCCATCAGCTGGATCGCGTCTTTTGGCTTCACAGAGCGTTGGCGGCGACAGTGCGTCGAGGCCTTGCCTTTGCAGCCGCAGCAGCCGGTGCACGGCTACGATCTGATGGCCGGGACAGGCGAGGTGTGGCCGCACCTGTTCCGCCAAGTGTCCCAGATCCGGAGCGTAACCGCGGTAGACATCTCGTCAGGCATGCACCAGCGGGCTTTAACCCGCCTGCACCAGCACCGGGAGCGCCAGATCAAGTTCCTAGAGGTCGACGTGCTGAAGAGTCACCTTCCAGAGGACAGCTGCGACTTCATCGTCTCAACTTTTGGCCTGAAGACCTTCAACGCTACGCAGCATCATCACTTGGCCGAGCTGGTCGCCCGTTCCCTGCGGCCGGGGGGCGCTTTTTCACTCATCGAGGCCTCTGACCCCAAGGGATGGTGGCTTCGACCGTTTTATCTGTTTCATCTGAAGGTCTTGCTGCCCTTCGTTGAGCGCACGTTCCTTCATGGGGCACAGGACTTCGCCATGATCGGCACCTACTGCTCGAACTTTGGAGACGCCGCGGCGTTCGGCGAGATGTTGAGGGCGCAAGGGCTGGAAGTCACGTTTAGGCGCTACTTCTTCGGCTGCGCGACAGGAGTGAGCGGCCACAAGCCGCACAGTCCCGCCTGAGGTCGAGGCTTGGCCTCCGGTATTAATCTCGAAAGCGGACATTGGTCCCTGCCCGCTTTGAGCATAAGCCCCTGTCCAGGAAGCGGACGCTCCGAAGGTCCGCTATGGGTGGTTAGCGGACATTGGTAACGCCGCGTTCGCGGGTGCGATCGGCACTGGTCAACAGGTTCCAGTGCGGCCTGCAGCCACAGGCATCTCCTACTAGCACTGACGTCCGATACCGACCGCT
>Ga0164290_1001197_pt1 | contig 47041 bp, 47 predicted proteins | sample Micstemetagenome_FD_108782 | JGI IMG/M metagenome (GOLD analysis project Ga0164290, IMG submission 108782) | Contaminated culture microbial community from soil near Moab, Utah, USA - Microcoleus steenstrupii SON62 (Illumina Assembly) | ecosystem: Environmental > Terrestrial > Soil > Soil crust...
CGTCACCGTGCACGCCTACACGCCAAAAGCCATTCAGACCGCCATCCGCGCGGGGGTGCGCTGCATCGAGCACGGCCAGTTGATGAACGAGGAAACCGCGCAAGCGATGGCCGCCAAGGGAATTTGGGCCTCGCTGCAGCCGTTCCTCGACGACTCGGACGCGATCCCCTTTCCCGAAGGTTCCGCTAGCCGGATGAAGCAACTGCAAATGGTGAAGGGAACCGAGCGAGCCTACGCCCTCGCGAAGAAGTACAAGCTAAAGACCGCCTTCGGTACCGATACGCTTTTCGACGCCAAGCTCGCCGCGCGGCAGGGCGCCCAACTCGCGAAGCTGGCTCGGTGGTACACGCCGTCCGAAGTGCTGAAAATGGCCACCGCCGACAACGCCGAGTTGCTCGCGATGTCCGGCCTGCGCTCGCCGTATACGGGCAAGCTGGGAGTCGTCGAGAAGGACGCCCTCGCCGACCTGATCCTCGTCGACGGCAACCCGATCGCCGACCTCAAGTTGATCGAGGATCCCACGCGAAACTTCCTGGTGATTATGAAGGACGGCAAGATCTACAAGAATTCGCTCGCCGGGCGCAACTAGATCTTCTTCCGGCGGCCGCGCCAAAGGAATACACTCGAAGGCGATGGCGATGCGTTCGTTAGCCGCCCTGCTGCCTGCCTTGTCCTTCGGCGCGGTCGAGTTCAATCGCGACATCCGGCCCATCCTTTCGGATAAGTGCTTCGCCTGCCACGGCCCGGACGCCGAGTCCCGCAAGATTCGCCTCCGCCTCGATAGCGAAGCGGCGTCGCGCGCCGACTTGGGCGGTAAGTTCGCCGTCGTCCCCGGCGATTCTTCGAAAAGCGAACTCATCCGCCGCGTCACCGCCGAAAAGCCCGCCCTGCGCATGCCGCCGCCGCACGCGCCCGTCAAGTTGACGCCCGACGAAATCGAAAAGCTCCGCGCCTGGATCGACTCCGGCGCGAAGTGGCAAAAGCACTGGGCGTTTCTGCCGCCGGAGCGTCCCGCCGCCCCCGCCGTTCGAAACCTCGCCTGGACGCGCAATCCCATCGACGCCTTCGTTCTCGCGCGTCTCGAAAAAGAAGGGTTACAGCCTTCGTCCGAAGCGCCTAAAGAGGTGCTGCTCCGGCGCGTCACGCTCGACCTCACCGGTCTCCCGCCCACGCCCGCCGAAACCGAAGCCTTCCTCGCCGACTCGTCGCCCCACGCCTACGAGCGCGTCGTCGACCGTCTGCTCGCCTCCCCCCGCTACGGCGAGAAGCTCGCCATCCGCTGGATCGACGCCGCCCGCTACGCCGACACCAACGGCTACCAGACCGACGCCGACCGCGACATGTGGCGTTGGCGCGATTGGGTGATCCAGTCGTTCAACAAGAACCTCTCCTACGACCGGTTCGCCGTCGAGCAGCTCGCGGGCGATCTGCTGCCCAAACCCACCCTCGACCAGATCGTCGCCACCGGCTTCAACCGCAACCATCGCGGCAATTCCGAAGGCGGCATCGTGCCCGAGGAGTATCTGGCCGAGTACGCCGTCGATCGCGTCGAGACCTTCTCCACCGTCTTCCTCGGCGTGACGATGGGGTGCGCGCGCTGCCACAACCATAAATACGATCCGTTCACGCAGCGCGAGTTCTACCAAGTGTTCGCCTACTTCAACAACATCCCGGAATTGGGGCGCTATCTCAAGTTCGGCAACACGCCGCCCTGGGTTCGCGCGCCCCAGCCCGAACAAGCCGCGAAGATCGCCGAACTCGAAAGCCAAGCCAAGCGCGCGCAGGCGGACTTCGAAGCCAGCCGCGCGCGTCTCGCCTCCGCGAAGCTCGCCTGGAAAAAGACGCTCGCGTCCGAGTTCGACTCGCTCCCCGCCAAGGCCCTCGACGCCCAATCGCCCCTCGCCGAACTCGACGGATCGAAGTTCGTCGATCTCGGCGACAAAGGCAAGTTCGGCTTCCAAACCCGCTTCACCGCCTCCGCCTGGATTCGCACCGCGCGAGAAAACGCCGCCATCGTAACGCGCGCTCAGGACGACGACGATTTCGAAGGCTGGGGTCTGTACCTCGTGGGCGGCAAGTTGCAAGTGAATCTGGTGCGGCGCAAACTCGACGATTCGATTCGCGTGGAATCGAAAGCGAAGATCGACGCCCGCGAATGGCGGCATGTCGCGATGACCTACGACGGCTCCCGTGTCGCGCAAGGGGTCGCGATTTACCTCGACGGCCGGCCGCTCGAAACCGAAATTCTGGTGGACGCGATCAATCAGGATTTCAAGGAGAACCAGCCGCTGCGGGTCGGCGGTGGGGGCGGCGAGGCGATGCGGTTCCGCGGCTCCCTCCGCGACGCCCGAACCTACGCCCGCGCGCTCGACCGGGAGGAAATCGAAATCCTCGCCGCGCGCCGCACGGCGGGCGAAATCGCCAAGCTGGCGAAGCCCTCCCCGGCGGAAGTCCGCAAGCTCGAAGCCGCGTTTCTCGATACCGGCGCTTCCGCCGAAACTCGCGCGGCCTTCGCCGCCTGGGACCGAGCGCGCGACCGTCTCGCCGCGTTCCTCGATCAAGTCCCCACCGTCATGGTGATGCGGGAAGTGGAACCGCCCAAAGACACGTTCCTGCTACTGCGCGGCGCCTACGACAAGCCCGGCGAAAAGGTCTCGCGCGGCGTGCCGGAATCGCTCGCCGATGCGGCTCAGGCGCTGCCGGACCGTCTGGCGCTCGCCCGTTGGGTCGCGGACCGCCGCAACCCGCTCACCGCCCGCGTGGCGGTCAACCGTTTCTGGCAGGCGATCTTCGGCACGGGCATCGTCAAGACCGTCGAGGATTTCGGCGCGCAGGGCGAATGGCCGTCCCACCCCGAACTGCTCGATTGGCTGGCGGTCGAATTCATGGAATCGGGCTGGGACGTCAAGCGGCTGCATCGGACCATCGTGACGAGCGCCGCCTATCGGCAGTCGTCGAAGGTCTCCCCGGCGCTCGCGGCGAAAGACCCCGAGAATCGGCTGCTCGCCCGCGGTCCGCGCCTCCGCCTGCCCGCCGAAACCGTCCGCGACGCCGCGCTCTTCGCCGCCGGATTGCTGGTCGAAAAACAAGGCGGCCCGTCGGTGAAGCCCTATCAACCGGCGGGTCTTTGGAGCGAACTCGGCGGAGCGGATTACAAACGCGATTCGGGCGAAGGTCTCTACCGCCGCAGCCTCTACACGTTCTGGAAGCGTACCGCGCCCCCGCCGTTCATGGCGAATTTCGATTCCGCTCTGCGCGAGGCCTGCACCGTGCGCGAGGGCCGCACCAACACGCCGTTGCAAGCTCTGAATCTGATGAACGACGTGACGTTTGTCGAAGCCGCTCGCGCGCTCGCCCAGCGTGTGTGGACGGAAGGACCCGAACGCCGGATTCCCCACGCCTTCCGGCTGGTGGTCTCCCGCGACGCCAACGGCCGCGAACTCGCCAAATTGTCGGAGTCGCTCGCCTACTTCCGCGACTACTACTCGACGCGCCCGGACGACGCGAAAAAGCTGCTCGCACAAGGCGACTCGCCCACCGACCCGCGCATTCCGCCCGCCGAACTCGCGGCGCTCACCTCCGTCGCGAGCCTCATCCTCAATCTCGACGAAGCGCTGACGAAGGAATAGGTATGCACTGGACCCGAAGATCGTTTCTCGGTAGCGCGGCGTTAGGAAGTCTGCTCGATCGCTCGCAGGCGGCTGTAGAAGCTTTACCGCACTTCCCCGCCAAAGCCAAGCGCGTCATCTATCTGTTCCAGTTCGGCGGACCGTCGCAGATCGACCTGTTCGACCCCAAGCCGGGCTTGGCGAAGCTGCAATCGACCGAACTGCCCGGCTCCATCCGCATGGGCCAGCGCTTGACCGCGATGACCGCCGGGCAGTCGTCCTTCCCGATCGCGTCGTCGCTCTTTCAATTTCAACAGCATGGCCAGAGCGGCATCCCGCTCAGCGAACTGCTGCCGCACACGGCGAAAGTCGTCGACGACTTGTGCGTCGTCCGCTCGATGCATACCGAGCAGATCAACCACGATCCCGGGATCACCTTCTTCCAGACCGGCTTTCAACTCGCGGGACGGCCCTCGATCGGCTCCTGGATCGCCTACGGGTTGGGCAGCGAAAATCGCGACCTGCCAGAGTACGTCGTCATGACGTCCAAGGGCGGCGAACTCGGCAACCAGCCGCTCGCCGACCGCCTCTGGAGTAGCGGATTCCTGCCTACGCGCTATCAGGGCGTCAAATTTCGCAGCGGCGCGGATCCCGTTCTTTATCTGTCGAACCCGCCCGGGGTCGATTCCCAAGCTCGCCGCCGGTTCCTCGACGATCTCAAAGATCTGAATCAATCGCACCTCGACGAAACGGGCGACCCGGAAATCGCCACGCGGATCGGGCAGTACGAGATGGCGTTCCGCATGCAGGCGTCGGTTCCCGAACTGACGGACCTTTCGAAGGAACCGGCGAGCACCTTCGAACTGTACGGCGAGGACGCCCGCAAGGGTGGCACTTTCGCTTTCAACTGCTTGCTGGCTAGGCGGTTAGCCGAGCGCGGCGTCCGCTTCATCCAGTTGTTCCACCGCGGCTGGGACCAGCACGAGAAGCTGCCGCAGGCGATCCGCCACCAGTGCGGCCAAACGGACCAAGCGTCGGCGGCGCTGATCGCCGATCTGAAACAACGCGGTCTGCTCGACGACACTCTCGTCGTCTGGGGCGGGGAATTTGGGCGGACGGTCTACTGCCAGGGTAAGCTGACCGCCGCCGATTACGGCCGGGATCACCACCCGCGCTGCTTCACCATCTGGATGGCGGGCGCGGGTCTCAAGAAAGGGTTTACCTACGGTTCGACCGACGATTTCAGCTACAACATCACGGAAAACCCGGTCCACGTCCACGACTTACACGCCACCATTCTCAACCGCCTCGGCATCGACCACACCAGGTTGACCTACAAGTTCCAGGGCCGCCATTATCGCCTCACGGACGTCCACGGCCGCGTGGTTCGGGAATTGTTCGCGTAACGCTGTCACCCGATTTTGACGGAACGCTCGACTTGTGAGATACTCCGTAGATGGGTGAAGGCTCTTCGTGTGCCCTCACTGCCACCGTCCTCGAATTGCTGCCCAATGGGGGCGTTCGAGTAGAACTGGACAACCGCGAGCGGGTGCTCGCGCATCCCGCCGGGGCGCTCCAAACCAACTTCGTTCGGCTTCGCCCGAATGATCGCGTTTGGGTGGAACTGGCGCCGGGCGACCGGGGACGGGGCCGGATCGTTAAGTTGCTGAGGGAACGATGAAAGTTCGAGCGAGCGTCAAAAAGATTTGCGTAAAGTGCAAAGTCATCCATCGGTTTGGTGTGGTACGCGTTATTTGCGCCGACCCCAAGCATAAGCAGAGGCAGGGCTAGAGAATTTATGGCACGTATTGCGGGCGTCGACCTGCCGCTGAAAAAGCGGGCGGAGATCGGCCTAACTTACATCTATGGCATCGGCCGGACGCGCGCGCAGTCCATCCTGCACCGCTGCAACGTCGATCCGGGCAAAAAGATCGCGGATTTGACCGAAGAAGAGGTCAACCACATCCGCATGCTCCTCGAAAACGAGGGCTCGATCGAAGGCGACCTCCGTAAGGAAATTTCGCTCAACATCAAGCGGCTCATCGAGATGGGGTCCTACCGCGGCCTGCGCCACCGCCGCTCCCTCCCCGTCCGCGGCCAGCGCTCGCACACCAACGCGCGCACCCGTAAGGGCCCGCGGCGCGGCACGGTGGCGAACAAGAAGAAGGCTACGGCCAAGACTTAAAAGGACTTAGACGAATTATGGCCAAGGCTGCGGCGAAGACAACGAAGAAAAAAGCCTTCAAAAAGAAGGAAAAGAAGCACGTTTCGGTCGGAATTGTGCACGTTCAGGCGTCATTTAACAACACAATCGTGACCATTACGGACCAAGTGGGCAATGTATTGAGCTGGTCGTCGAGCGGTTCGCTTGGATTTCGGGGTTCCCGAAAGGGGACGCCGTTCGCGGCGCAGCAGGCGTCGCTGACCGCCGCCAACAAGGCGAAGGAAGCGGGCTTGCGGACCGTCGAGGTTCGCGTGGCCGGACCGGGCGCGGGGCGGGAGTCCGCCGTACGCGCGCTGGCGAGCGCTGGAATCGAAGTGCGGAATATCAAGGACACGACTCCGATTCCGCATAACGGGTGCCGTCCGCCCAAAAAGCGCCGCGTTTAGGCGGCGGGGACGATAGTTTAGCAAGCGGGACGAAGGGCCAGCCAGGCTCGTAAACCGCACCTAACGAAGTACTTAAGGTAGAAGGAAGGATCATGGCACGTTACATTGGCCCCGTGTGCCGGCAATGCCGGCGCGAGGGCATGAAGTTGTTTTTGAAGGGCGAGCGCTGCTACACCGAAAAGTGCGCCATCGAAAAGCGCAATTTTCCGCCCGGCCAGCACGGCAAGGACCGGAAGCCGAAAATCGTCGGTTTCGGTCTGCAACTCCGTGAAAAACAAAAAGCCAAGCGCTACTACGGCGTCGGCGAGACCCAGTTCCGCAACCTGTTCGAGAAGGCCGCCGTGATGAAGGGCGTCACGGGCGACAACATGATCAACATGCTCGAACGGCGTCTCGATAACGTCGTCTACCGGTTGGGCTTCGCCACCTCTCGGCGGCAAGGGCGGCAGATCGTTCGCCACGGGCACATCTCGGTGAACGGACGCCGCGTCAACATTCCGTCGTTTGTCGTCCGCACCGGCGAGACGGTGAGCGTGGTCGAGAAGTCCAAGAAAAATCCCACGATCCTGGCCAACCTCGAAACCACGGCGCACGCGCCGACGCCGAACTGGCTCGAAGTGGACCGCGCGGGACTAACGGCGAAGATTCTCACCAGCCCGCAACGCAGCGACTTGGTCCAAATTCAACTGAACGAACAGTTGATCGTCGAGTTGTACTCGAAGTAAGCACCGGCGAAGGAGAAATTCATGTTCAAAGGCTTTCAGAAACCCAAGCGGCTTGTCGCGAATACCGAAACCCTCACCGAGCGTTACGGCGGCTTTACCGCACAACCTTTCGAACGCGGATTCGGCACCACCATCGGCGCGGGACTGCGCCGCGTGCTGCTGAGCTCCATCGAAGGCGCGGCGATCACCGCCGTCCGGATCGAAGGCGTGGCCCACGAGTTTTCGCCGATTCCGGGAGTGACCGAGGACGCGACGGATATCATTCTCAACCTGAAGCAGGTTCCGTTTAAGATGATGACCGACGCGGTGAAGACCGTCCGTCTGCGCGTCGATAAACCGGGCGAAGTTCTGTCCGGCCAGATCGAAACGGACGCCGACGTCGAAGTACTCGACCGGCACGTCCATATCGCGACGGTAGGCGAAGGCGGCAAGCTCGACATCGAGATGCGCCTCAAGATCGGCCGGGGCTACGTGTCGCAAGACCGCAATTTCGACGAGGATCTGCCGCTCGGCTATATTCCGATCGATTCGGTACACTCGCCCGTGCGCAAGGTCAACTTCAACGTCGAGGCGTCGCGTCTCGGCCAGATGACCGATTACGACAAACTGACTCTCGAAGTCTGGACCAACGGGGCCATTTCCCCGCAGGACTCGATCGGCCAAGCGGCGAAGCTATTGAAGGATCACATGACGATCTTCATCAACTTCGAGGAACTGCCCGAGGCTTCGGACGAACCGGTGGAGCGCGTCACCGGTCACATGAACGAAGTGCTGAACCGGTCGGTCGAGGAACTCGAACTGTCGGTGCGCAGCTACAACTGCCTGAAGAACGCGAACATCGGCACGATCGGCGATCTGGTGCAAAAGACCGAAGCCGAGATGCTGCGCACGAAGAATTTCGGGCGCAAGTCGCTGAACGAGATCAAGGAAATTCTTTCGAGCCTCGGGTTAGGCTTCGGCATGAAGCCGGACGCGACCGGGAAACTGGTGGCGCCGGTGGGCGGCTCGTCGCCGGATTACGGCGAAGTCGCGGTGGGCGACGAGTAGAGGACGGACAAGAACATGCGACACCGCGTCGGCGGATACAAACTTAAGCGCGACAAGGGCGCGCGCAATTCGCTCCTCAAGGGCCTGGTGACGAGCGTCATCGAAAACGAGCGCATCATCACCACGGTTCCGAAGGCGAAGGCGGCGAAACCGCTGGTCGAGAAGATGATCACGCTCGCCAAGGAAGGCACGCTGCACTCGCGGCGGCAGGCGGCGGCGTTCTTGCAGACGCCGGACAGCGTGAAAAAGCTGTTCGACAAGCTGGGCTCGCGATTCGGGCAGCGCAACGGCGGCTACACGCGAATCGTGCGGCTGGGGTGGCGGAAGGGCGACGGGGCGGAGCAGGCGATGCTCGAACTGGTGGACGCGCAGTTGATCCGGCGCGCCGCCGACCGGGCCAAGCGTCGCGAGGAGCGCCTGAAGGCCATGCGCGAGGGACGGGAAGACGAGGGCGGCGAAAGCTAAGCCGCGCGTTTTAGTTAGATTGAAATGCCCGGAGCTTTCTCGCTCCGGGCATTATTTTTGTTACCCTCGCCAAAGGAGATTTCCATGTGGAAGAAAATTCTCATCGGCGTGGTCGCGGTGATTGCCGTCATCCTCATCGCGGCGGCTTTTCAACCGGACGACTACCGGGTGACCCGCAACACGGCCATCGCCGCCGAGCCGGCGAAGGTTTTCGCGCTGGTCGACGATTTTCACGAATGGACCAAGTGGTCGCCGTGGGAGAAGCTCGATCCCAATATGACCCGGTCGTTTGAGGGGCCCGCGAGCGGTAACGGCGCCGTTTATTCCTGGCAGGGCAACGGCGACGTCGGCAAGGGCAAAATGACGATCACCGCGAGCCAACCCACGGAGCGGGTAGGGATCAAGCTCGAGTTTATCGAACCATTCGCGTCGGTAGCCGACACCTCGTTCACGCTGAAGCCGGCGGGTGGGGGCACAGAGGTCGAATGGGCCATGACGGGACAGCACACCTTCGTGTCCAAGCTGATGTGCCTGTTCATGAGCATGGACAAGATGATCGGGCCCGACTTCGAAAAGGGGCTCGCCCAGATGAAGACCGTCGCCGAAGCGAAGTCGTAGTTAGGCCCGGATGACGCCGCGCGGCGGGCCGGGGCGGTGGCCGGGGAACACACGGGCTCCGTCGGCCACTCCCAGGTGACCGGTAACCAACTCGCCGAGAACGTCGCGGAAATCGGTGGTGACGGCGAGATCGCGGCCTTCGTAGAGCCGCTCGGGCGCGAGCCCCGGCCAGTCCCCGAGAACCCGCCCGCCGTCGACGCGTCCGCCGATCGCGAGCATCGCCCCGCCGTGGCCGTGATCGGTGCCGCGATTGCCGTTTTCGCGCGCCGTGCGGCCGAACTCGGACATGGTGACGACGAGGACGTCGTCCAGGCGGTCTTCGAGATCGCGATGGAACGCCGCGAGCGCCGCTCCGAACTCGCGCAGCAGGTTGGCGAGCGGGCCTTGGTCTACGGTTGCGCCGACCTCGTTGACATGGTGATCCCAGCCGCCGATGTCGGCGAACGCGACTTCGAGCCCCACGTCGGCTTTGATCAACTGGGCGATTTGCCGCAGGCTCGATCCGAACTTTCCGTTGGGATACTCGGCGCCGTTGGCGGGCGAGTAGGGGCGTTTGCGGATGGACTCGATCAACTTCACCGCCTCGAAGGTGTCGCGACCGGCGGAGGCGAGCGGCCGGTCGGCGGCGCGGGCGTACATCTCCTCGAACTTCGAACCGTCGGCGACGCGGAACGAATCGAGCGACTGCACGGCGACGGCGGGGGCCGGTCCGCGCAACGTGCGGGATAACGCGGGCCCCATCGAAACGGCGCGAACGGGCGAGGGTTCGGCGTCGTTGGCAAGCGCGCGGTTGAGCCAGCCGTCTCGTGTCGACTTGACGCCGGGCGTGCCGGATTCCATGTAGTCCTGGGCGTCGAAGTGCGAGCGGGTGGCGTCGGGCGAACCCACGGCATGGACGATCGCCAGGTGGCGCGAATCCCAAGCGGGTTTGAGCGGCGCGAGCGCGGGGTGCAGTCCGAAACGCCCGTCGAGATCGACGACGCGGTCGCGCGGAATCGCGATCGTGGGGCGATAGGAATAGTAGAGCGGATCTCCGTGCGGGACGATCGTGTTGAGGGCGTCGGCCGCGCCGCGCTGGAAGACGGCGACGAGGATCTTGCGGCGCTTTGGGGTGGGTTCGGCGGCGACGCTCCGAACCAGCCACGCGGGAATCGAACCCGTGCCGAATAGGGCGATGCCGCTCGATTTGAAAAACGCTCTCCGATTCGTCATCTCGTTACCTCTTCTGAAATTCGGGGCCGCCCAGCCGTTCGGCGAGGCTCGGGTCGGCGGCGACGCGCACGCCGGGCAGGCGGTTCTCCGAGAGCGCGGTCGCTAGGTTCATGCGGGCGACCAAACCCGCCGAGTTCAACCATTCCTCGCCGGTACTGGGATAGCCGGTGGGTTCGGCTTTGCGATAGAGCGGCTGGCCGAGTTGGGCGATGCGCTGCGCGAGCGGGAACGGGTTTACGACTTCGGCGTTGGCCGCGCGCACCGCGCCGACCGCCATTTCGAGCGGCGACTTTACTTTGGCGCGATAGACGCCGTGCGTCCAGAACTCGGGCGCGTCGAGCATGGCCCGCAGGACCGCCCGCAGATCGCCGCCGGACTTTGTGAACGCAGCGGCCAGTTTCGCGACTAACGCGGGCGGAGGCTCGTCGGCGGCGAACCGTTGGGCGAGTTTCGTCGAAATGTGGCGGGCGGTGGAGGGATGCCGCGCCAGAATGTCGAGAACTTTCAGGCCGTCGTCGAGGCCGCCGCCCGCCGGGATGGTCGTGCCCAGCACCGTCTTCTCGCCGCGATCGTGGGCGCGTGCGTCGAAGCGGAACTTCGCGCCGCCCAAGGGCCGCTCGATGGTCCATCCGGTGAAGCAGCGCGCCACTTCCGTTACGTCCTTTTGCGTGTAACCGCCGTCGACGCCGAGCGTGTGGAGTTCCAGCAGCTCGCGCGCGTAGTTTTCGTTGAGTCCGCGGCGGCGGCCTTTTTGGAAACGCGCGGTGGGGGCGTTCGGACCGACGCTCTGCCAGTTGTCGAGATAGAAGAGCATGGCCGGATCTTTGGCCGTCGCTTCGAGCATCGCGCGGAAATCTCCCAGTACGTGAGGCCGGATCGCGTCGCGCTCGTAGGCGGTGACCAGGAAGCGGTCGAGGCCTTTGTCGAAGTGCACGTTGAAGTGGTTGAACCAGAAATCGGCGAGCACTTCGGCGAGTTGCCGCTCGGAGTAGACGGCGCGGTAGATTTTCGATTGGAGCAAGTCGCGCCCGAGAGCGGTGGCCGATTTGCGGCGGTCGCTCATCGGGTAGCGCTCGGCTTGCTCTTCGCGCGAGAGCGCGAGGGTCGGCAACTCGGCGAGCTTGGCTTCGAGTTTGGGATTCTCGGGGATCGCCGCGGGATCGAGTTGGCGGGCGATCCATTTCTTGAGGCCGGTTTTTTTGACGGTCTCGAAGTCGCCCGGCCGTTCGCCGAAGGTCAGCCGCGACAGCGCGTGACGGACTTGTAAGTCCTTATCGAGCTTCTTGTTCACCGGGGCGGCGGTGAGCGCGCCGACGAGCAGGACCAACCAGATTTTCCCGGGTATCGACATCCTGGTGGGATAAACCCGGCTTCGGCGGCTCCGGTTTCGGTTTTGCGAAATCGAAAACGATTGAACGTTGAAACGAATGGGCATATAGTTGTCACACAATGGCTATGAAGCGAAAAGCCCAAGTCACTATCGCGCCGGACGCGGTTACCGGTCGTCTGGTCGCGACCATTTACACGCCGTCGAACGCCACCCTCGGAGACATGAACGAATTGCAGTCGAAGCTGTTCGGCGAGGTTTTGATGAAGAACGGCAAGAAGCTCGGGCTGAAGGCGTGCGACGGATGCCGGTCCGGCCTCGACAAGATCGTCTTCGCCGACGAACTGGTGAATCCGTCGATGAAGGGCCTTAGCGCGAAGATTTCGTTCTAGGCGCCGCTCTCGATGCAGGCTCCGCGGCGGCTCGGCGCCGGATTATCGTTCCAGCCCGCGCTGGCGGATTTCGCGCTCGAACGCGGCGAAGCGTTCGATTTTCTCGAGATCGTGCCCGACGTGCTTTGGGACGCGAACGCGGAACCGAACGAAGAGGCGGCGCAATTTCTAGGGCATGTGCGGCATCCGATGGTGCTGCATTCGATCGGGTTGTCGATCGGGTCGGCGGACGCCTTCGATACGGCGCACGTCGCCGCCATCGCGCGTTGGTGCGAAGCGCTGAATCCGCCGTGGCACAGCGATCATTTGTCGTTCGTCAAGATGGCGTTCGTCAAGATGGACCAAGTCAATACCGGGTTGACCATTCCGGTGCCGTACGACGAAGAAGTCCTCGAAATGATCGTGGATCGCACGCGGCGGGTGCAGCGCGAAACCGGGCGACTGTTCGCGCTCGAAAACAACGTCAATTACTGGACGACGCCCGGCGAGGACATGGACGAGCCGACGTTTCTCAACCGGTTGGCGCGCGCCGCCGACTGCGGACTGCTGCTCGACCTACACAACGTCTACTGCAACGCGCGCAATCACGGCATCGACCCGTACGCCTTTATCGACGCGCTCGATTTGGATCGAGTAATCGAGCTGCACGTCGCGGGCGGGTCGGAGGTGGGCGGCGTGTATCTCGACGCGCACGATTCGGCGACGCCCGAGCCGGTGTGGGATCTGCTGCGGTACACGCTGGCGCGCGCGCCGAACGTGGCGGGCGTGGTGTTCGAGGTCTTTAACACCAATATCGGCGACGGTGTGGGCGAGGTCGGACTCGACGCGATCGAGGCGGAACTGGGGCGGATTCGCGATGCTGGCCGATTTTGAGCGCGCGCTGGTTCGGATGGTGGTGGATCCGGAACTGGCCGATCGCGTGGCGGCGGGCACGGCCGCGCTGGACGGTTACGATTTATCCCCGCGCGAGCGAGCGCGGCTGATCGCCATCGCGCCGCAAAAAGGGCTCGCCATCGGGACGCTGTTTCACCGCTCGTTCCGGATTTCGAAGCTCGCCTACACGCTGCCTAATACGCTGAAGGCGCTGGGGGGCGAGCGGCTTTCGACGCTTCTTTACGATTACTGGGGCGAATATCCGGCGGTCATCGAATACTATGACCGGGAAGCGGAGCGTTTTGCGCTATGGCTCATATGGCAGCCCAGTGCGGCGGATGTGCACTCGTTGGTCCGAACGGAACTCGCCAAGCTCCGGCAATTGTAAACACAAACTGGGAGAATAACGGAACCGTGACCGGCCAAACGGTTTCCCACTATCGCATCACCGGCGAGCTAGGCTCGGGCGGGATGGGTGTGGTGTACGCGGCCGAGGATCTGGTGCTGCACCGCACGGTGGCGATCAAGTTCGCGGGCGCGGGCGGGGCGGGCGATTCGTTGCGCAACCGGCTGCTCGAAGAGGCGCGGTCGGCCTCGGCGCTCGATCACCCGAACATCGCGCGCATTTACGATTGCGGGGAGGCGGCGGACGGGCGGTTGTTCGTCGTCATGGAGCGGGTGCGGGGGGAGACGCTGCACACGCTGCTCGCCGGGGGTCCGCTACCGGTGGCCAAGGCGGCGCGGATCGCCGAGGACGTGCTGGCGGCGCTAAGCGAAGCGCATCGCGCGGGGGTGGTCCATCGCGACATCAAGCCGTCGAACGTGATGGTGGACGAGCGGGGCGTGGTGAAGGTGCTGGATTTCGGGCTCGCTAAACGGCGGGTGGCGGCGCGAGTGTCCGCGGCGGGGGTGTCGACGGAAGAGATCGAGACGGTCGCCATGGACGGGCGGCCGGAGATGACGGAGCCGGGGCGGGTGATCGGGACGCCGTCTTACATGTCGCCGGAGCACGTGCGAGGCGAAGCGGTGGACGCGCGGGGCGATATTTTTTCGGCGTCGTGTCTGCTCTACGCCTGCCTCACGGGGCACTCGGCGTTCCGGGGACGGACGTCGGCGGAGGTGATGGGCGAAGTGCTGCACGTGATCCCCAAACCGCCTTCGGCCATAGCCCCCGAGGTTCCGTTTCCGATGGACCGGATCGTGCTGCGCGGTCTAGAAAAAGATCGCGAGCGCCGCTACCAGACGGCGGACGAGATGCGGACCGATCTGGCGGCGTTCCGGCAGAATTTGAGCGGGACGTCGGGTCTGGAGGCGATCGCGAGGCCGGCGCCGAAGTTCCGGTTGCCGCGATGGGCGTGGGCGGCGGCGTTGGCGGGCGTGGCGGCGGGGGCCGCGTGGTTCGCGATTCCGGCGGACGACGGTCCTTCGCCCGAAGCGCGCCGATGGTACGAGTTGGGTTTGGGAGCGCTGCGCGACGGGACGTACTTTAACGCGCAGAGCGCGCTTTCCCGCGCGGTGGCGGCCGACGAGTCGTTCGCGCTGGGTCACGCGCGGCTGGCGGAGGCGTGGGCGGAACTCGATTCGGTGGAGCGGGCGCAGCGGGAGATTTTGTTGGCGTTACGTTCGCCGCCCGGGTTCCGGCGGAGTCCGGCGGCGAGCCGGCTCACCGTCGAGGCGATTCAGTCCTCGATCGCGCGGGATTTGCCGGGCGCCGTGTCGAAATACCGGGAACTGATCGACGCCGTGCCGGATCGCGACCGGGCGGGGGCGTGGCTCGATTTGGGGCGCGCGCAAGAGCGGAGCAACGCGACGGCGGACGCGGTGGCGTCCTACGGCAAGGCGCTCGAACTCGACGCGCAGTACGCGGCGGCGTTCTTGCGGCGCGGCGCGCTGCTCGGGCAGCGGGGCAAGGCGGCGGAATCGGAGAAAGATCTCGCGCAGGCGCAGTCGATTTACGAAGCGAGCCGCAATCTCGAAGGCGTGGCGGAAGTCGAGTATCAGCGCGGGGTGCGCTTGGCGGTGCGCGGTCAAACGGCGGCGGCGCGGACGGCGCTGGAGCGGTCGCGCAAGCTAGCGGCGGACTATTCGAACGACTATCAGCGCCTGCGCGCGGAATTGCGGCTGAGCGTCGTCGCGTATCTCGAAGGCGATTCCGAAGCGGCGCAGACGATCGCGCTCGCGGCGGCGGCGAAGGCGAAAGAGGCGCGGCTACCGTCGCTGGTCGTGCGCGGGTTGGTGGACTTGGCGAACGCACAGCTCGCGAAGCTCGATTTGTCGCGGGCGGAAGAGAATGCCCGGCAAGCCGTCGAACTGGCGGGGGCGGAGGGTCTGGCGCGCGGCGAGGCGGGCGCGCGATTGACGCTGGGCAGCGCGTTGGTGCAGGGGGGGAAACGAGACGAGGCGCTGCCGCATCTCACGGCGTCGCTCGACTTTTTCGAGAAAGGGCAGTTCGCCGCCGAGGCCGGGCTGTGCCAGAGATTGCTCGCGCGCATTTACCGCGGCCGGGGCGAGTTCGAGAAGGTTCACGCGATTCTCGACGCGCAGATGAAGGCGGCGGAAGCGGCGGGCGACGCGGCGCAGGTGAGCGGGCTGTGGGGCGACATCGCGACCCTCTATCTCACCGAGGAGCGCTACGCCGACGCCGAGCGGGCGCTCGACCGGGGGATCGAGTTGGCGGAGAAAGCGAAGTTGACGAACGACGCCGGATACCGGCTGGCGTCGCGAGCGGGGCTCGCGGCGCGGTTGGGCGATATGGAGCGGGCGCGGGCGGCGTTGGCCGCCCTTCGAAGCAAAGCGGCGGGGGCCGACACGATCGCCAACCGCGTCGCCAGTCTCGAACGCGAGATCGGGTTTTATGCGGGAGACTGGGCGGCGAGCGTCAAGGCGTACCGGGAAGTTCTGGCGAAGCCCGGCGTTTCCGCCTCGAACGAAATCGAGTACCGGAGTTTCCTGGCGACGGCGCTGCTGCGCCAAGGCAATTCCGAGGAGTCGCGACGCGAAGCCGGGCGCGCGCTGGAACTCGCGGACAAGATCAAGGACGAAGGCGCGGCGGCGCGAGCGAGACTCGTGGCGGCGCAAGCGGACTTGGAACTGCGGCGCTACGGCCCCGCGCTCGAGTTCGCCCAAGGCGCGGCCCGCACTTTCGCCGCGTGGAAACAATACGATTCTCTGTGGCGCGCGGAAACGCTGGCCGCGGAAGTGGCGGAGGCGTCGAAAGATCCTTCCGCCCCGGCGCATCGCCAAGCGGCGGTCGAAGCTTGGCGCGCTTTTGAAACGCCGCATGGCGCGGAAATCACTAAGCGATATCGCGAATCGCCCGCGACCAGTTACTTCGTTAAGCTAAGGAGCCGCCCATGGAACTGAAACCCGGTTTTGTCGCCGCGTTGGCGTTGGCCGCCGTCGCGCTCGCCGTACTCGCCGTACTCGCCTCCGCTCCCGGTCCCGTGTACCGGTTTCTGCACGAGCGCACCGACGACGATCAACCGATCACGATGGCCGGTGGATCGTTCTTTCTGGGCAACGATCCGGGCGCCGATTGGGAGGTCTCGGACACGACGCTGGTTTACCAGCCCCGCACCACCAACGCGGACGTCGACGCCGTGACGATCGAAGCCAACGGCACGCGCACCGATCTCACCCGTACGGGAGCGCTGACGGTGGCGGTGACGCTAAAGGCGGGGGCGGGGCCGATGGCCCAGACTCACGTCTTTACCCTGACTACGGACGGGGGGGGTAAGAACGTCGTCCTTACGCCGCCCAACGAATTCGCGCGCAAGTACCGCCGTCCGCTGTGGAACCTGCGGTTCTGGAAAATGGCGGCGTTCGAGATCAAGCGAATCTCCGTCGCCGGAACCAATCCAACGTTCAATAGGGAGGTTGACAACGGCGACGCCTCCGTTTTGGTTCGCTTCCAATAGACCTGGCCCGCTACAGTAGAGGCGGTGGCGCGATTCTGGCGCAGGTTGGCGCGGGCGCTGTGGGCGGCGGCGACCGACGGTTCGCTGGCGGCGGCCAAAGGGGCGGCCTATTCGGCGCTGCTCGCCATCTTCCCGGTGCTGTCGACGGTGACGGCGATCTTCGCGCAAGTACAGGCGCAGCGATTCGCCGACACGCTCGCCCGGATTCTGTTTACCGTGGCCCCGGCGGGCACCGAAGAACTGCTCGAACACACACTGAAAGGCCGCGGCGAACGGCCGATCTTGCTGCTGATTCTCGCGGGATTGCTGAGCGTGACCGCCGCTTCGGGCGTCATCCTGAGTTTCATCGACGGATTCCAGGCCGCCTACCGGACGCCGAACCGGCGCGGGTTTTGGCGGAACCGGCTGATCGCGATGGGACTGGTGGTGTTCGTCGCCTTGCCGCTGCTCGGCATTTCGGCCTTCGTGCTGGTGACGGGTAGCAGCTATTACTTGATCGCGTCGTTTATCGCCGTGGCGCTGATGACGTTGATTCTCTACCGCTTCGGCCCGGATCGCCCTAAGGACCGCGAAAAGGAGCCGATCTGGCCGGGCGCGATCTTGGCGTCGTTTTTGTGGCTCGCCACCACGGCCGGGTTCGTATTCTACGTGCGGAATCTGGCGAACTATAACGTGATCTACGGCTCGATCGCCGCCGTCATCGCGCTGCTGGTATGGCTGTACTTGCTCTCGGCGAGCGTGCTGATCGGGTGCGAGTACAACGCCGTCCGCGAGCGGGAATTGAACGAGGGGTGAGTGGTACGCCCGAGAGGATTCGAACCTCTGACCTTTTGCTCCGGAGGCAAACGCTCTATCCAGGCTGAGCTACGGGCGCGTACCTTTAGCGTAGCGCGATCAGGCGGCTTTCGGCGCGGCGCTCTTCTTTTTCGACATCGGCGCGCCGCTCGACTCCTTTACCAGCGTCTCGACCATCGCCCGCATATTCTTTTCCTGATCTTTGTAGAAGTCGTCGGTGCCCAGGTACTGGCCGCGAATTTGGAACTTGCGGTCGATAAACACCATGGCGGGCATGTAGAGCTGCTGAACGGCGGAATGTTCCAGGTAGTTCAGCACCGGATCGCGCGGCGAGAATCCGACGGGCCAGGCACCGCTTGGGACGAACTGCTTCTTAAAGTCGCCGACGAGCATCTTGGCCATGTCGTTGATGGCGATCCCGACCGGCTGAAATCCGCGCGGTCCGAACTCTTTGTAAAGACGGTCGATAATCTGCGCGGTGTGCTGGCAGTGCGGGCAGGTGGTGAGCAGAAACTCGCAAGCGATCGCCTTGCCCTTGAATTGGCTGAGCAGCAGATTGGCGCCCTCGGGCATCTGGACGACGAACTCGGGACTGGGCCGGGGGACTTTCGCCGCCCAAGCGGGAAGCGCCGCCGAAGCGGCCATGACGGATAAAGCGGAGCGCCGCGTCATGTCCTCAGTGTAACGTAGGGAGTCAAGTGAAACGGCGGGATTGGCTAGCTTTGGCGTTGGGCGCGGCGAGACTGCGCGCCGCCCTCGCGCCGCAGAAAGCGAAAGAACTCGCGACGCGCAAGTTCACCCTGAACGGACGCGACTTCCTCTTTCTCGAGATCGTCACCGACGGCGGGATTCGCGGGGTCGGCGAAGGATCGCTGCCGGGCCGCGCGGCGATCGTCGAACAAGCGATCCGCTGGATCGAACCATATTTGGTGGGCCGCGATCCGGGCGGGATCGAGGATCACTGGAATCGCCTTTACTATCAGGTCTCGCGATGGCGCGACGGCAGCGTCTTGACCACGGCGCTCGCAGCGGTGGATCAGGCGCTGTGGGATATCGAAGGGCAGAGGCTCGGGGTGCCTTGTTGGCGGCTGTTGGGCGCGGCGGAGGCCAAGCCATTGGGCGTCTACTACAGCCACTGGTCGCAGGAAGTGCGGGAGCGCACTCCGGCGGCGCTGAAAGATCTGGCGGCGAAGACGCGCGCCCAAGGTTGGACGGCGGTGAAGTGGGTGGTGCCGCGAGCGGCTTCGGAACGAGAGCGGATCGAGCAAGCGGTGTCCGATTGCCGGGCGGCGCGCGAGGCGGGGCTCGAATTCGGGCTCGAAATGTGGGAGACGTTCACGGTGCGTTCGGCGATCGAGTTCGCGCGCGCGGTAGCGCCGTTCCAGCCATTGTTTATCGAGGAGCCGGTTCTGCGCGAAACGCCGCAAGCGATCGCGGAGGTGGCGGCCGCGAGTCCGGTACCGGTGGCCGCGGGCGAAGGGCTGTTGACGCGTTACGACTTCCGAAATCTGCTCGACCACAAGGCCGCGCGGATCGTGCAACCGGACGTGATTCACTGCGGCGGGATTACCGAAATTCGGCGTATCGCCGCGCTGGCGGAGACCTACGGAGCCGAGGTGTCGCCGCACATGTGGTATGGCCCGGTGGGGCACGCCGCTTCGATCCACGCGATGTCGAGCGTCCGCAACTTCTTCCTGCAGGAATGGGACGCGGTGCACGATCCGGTGTTCTCCGAGTTAACCGGCGGCACGCACTTGGTTCCCGCGAAGGGAGCCGTGACGCCATCGGGGCGGCCGGGGTTAGGCGTCGCGATGGATTGGGCGCAGTGGGAGAAGCGATTTCCGTACGCGGGGCAATCGATGCGTCGTCCGGGCGGGCGCTAGGGTGAGACGACGGAAATGTCGGTGTGCCGGAAATCGGAATCGAGGGTGAGCAGGGGTTCGTCGAGCGCTTTGGCTAGGGCGTAGGCGAAACAGTCGCCGAGGTTGAGGGGGTAGCGCAGGCGGGCCCAAGCTGCGACTTCGGCTTGGACCTGGGATACGGGTTCGATTTTGACCAAGCCAACCAGGATCGCCTGCATATCCAGGTAAGTGGCGGGTTTTCTCGAACGGAAAAGAATCAGCGCTTCCGTCAAATTGACGGCGCTCATTTTGGGCACGGTAGCGGCGGTTCGGATCTTTCCGAGCGCCCAGTCCGCGTGGGGCTCGTCGAATGCGACAGCGAGAATCGCCGAGGTGTCTACGACCAAAGATCGTCGTCCGTTTTGAATCGAGGGGCCGGATCGGTCGGGCCGGCAAGGCCGGCCCCAAGCAAGCGATTCCAGTCGTAACGCTGCCACGGCTTATCCGGCGGAGCCGGTTCGGACGACGCGGCGGCCTCCCTGACGATCATCCGCACCGCCGTCGCCTTGTGCTTCAGGCCGCGCTTCTTCATCACCTTCTTGAGATCGCGCTCGAACTCCCGGTCTACGTTCATATTGAACTGCCGCATACAGCCCTAGTATAGCCGTGGGCTGTATCCTCGCTAGGCGACCGACTTTACCGCCGCGATCGCCGTTTCGATCTCCGCCATCGTGTTGTAGATATGCGGCGAGAAGCGAATGCCGGCGGAATCGCCCCCGCCGGTGAGCGCGAGCGCCATGCGATGCTTCGTCCAGAGCGTGTCGTACGCTTCTTTGCGCTTTCCGGATTTCATGTCCACCTTGACGACGCCGTGGGACAGCGCGGGTTCGACGTTGGTGCGTAGGGTCAGGCGCGGATCCGCCGCGAAGGCTTTCTTGAGCGCGCCGGTCAACTCGTACACGCGCGCCTCGATCTTAGGCATGCCGATCATCGATAGAAAATCGAGCGCCGCTTCCAGCGAGGCGAGACGGGGATTGTCGCGCTGCCCGAACACTTCGTATTTTCGCGCGCCAAGGAGTTTGTCGCTCCAACCGGCGGTGACGATCGACGGCCACAGCTCTTTCTGGCGCTCGGCGCGCACGTAGAGGACGCCCGCCTCGAGCGGACCCATCGGCCACTTATGCATGCTCGACGAGTAGGAGTCGCAGCCAATGGCGCGGAGATCGACGTCGATCGCGCCGAAGCTCTGGGCGCCGTCGAGGTGAAACCAGACGTTGCGGCGGCGCGCGATCTCGCCCGCTTCGCGCACCGGGAAGCGCAGACCGGCGGTGTTCGTGACGTGCGTGACGGCGACGACGCGGGTGCGCGGCGTCAGCATGGATTCGAGCGACGACAGCAAGTCGGACGGGCTCTTAGCGGGAACCGAGACGGGCATGGCCTTGACGACGATCCCGTCGCGTTTTGCCCGCAACTTCCAGGAGTCGTTGTTCGACGGGTGGTTGTGCTCGGTGATCACGACCTCGTCGCCCGCCTTTAGATCGAGGCCGCGAACCACCAAGTTCGATCCTTCGCTGGTGTTGCGTACCATCGCGATCTCGTCGGGCGTCGCGCGTACGAGGGCGGCGATTTTTGCGCGCACGCGTTCTTCCATCGCGGCGTACTTGTCGCGATTCTGGAACGACGGATTGCGGTGGAAGTCGTGGAGCAATTCGAGGTGACGGTCCATCACGGGGCGCGAAGCGGGGCAGACGTTCGCCGCGTTCATGTAGACGAGGCCGGGCTCGAGCGGGAACTGCCGCGCGACCATCGTCCAGTAGGCTTCGTTCGAGGTTTGCGCTTGGAGGGATTGGGCTAGCGCGGTCCAACCGGCGGGAATGGCGAAGAGTTCACGGCGGGTCATGAGCGTATTCTAGAGCTTGCTGACCGACCTGGTGCAGATTCGCCGCCTCGGCGAGCGCGATCGAGCCGACAACGAACGGTTGCGGCGACACCTGAAATCGCACCCGATCGCCGAGCGGATCCTGCGCCGCATCGCCGAAAAGGTGGAAAGCGAAATCGATTGCCGGGCGTGCGCGAACTGCTGCCGCCGGTCGACGGTGAAACTGTCCGAGCGCGACATCGAGCGTCTGTCGAAAGCGCTACGCCTTAAGCCGGCGCGGGTGATCGCCGATTACACGCTGCCGAGCGAAGAGGAAGGGCTGATTCTGAAGCGCGACGAGGAATCGGGCTGCGTGTTCTTGCACGGCAACGATTGTTTGATCTACGAGGACCGCCCCGACATCTGCCGCGACTATCCGCATTTGGTGCGAGGGCCCGGGCAATTGATCGCGCGAATGTGGCACATGCCGGAACGGGCAAGCGTTTGCCCGATCGCCTACAACACGCTCGAACGTTACAAGGACGAATCGGGCTTTGTAAGGCGGGCGTAGCGGCCCCGAAAGTAGACCAGCGGGTCGCCCTCTTCCGCCACGTCCGCCGCCAGCGCCTCGCCGAAGAAGACTTCGTGATCGCCCATGGGGAGTACTCGCACGAGACGGCATTCGAGCGTGGCGAGCGACCCGGCCAACAGCGGCACCGACTCGATTCCCGGACTCCAATCGACGCCGCCGAACCGGTTCTCGGGGCGGTAGGCGAAGGCGGAGGACAACTCCTGCTGGTCGGCCGAGAGAATGTTAATCGCAAAATGCGTCACGCGACGGAACGCTTCGATCACCAGGGTTTCGCGATCGATGGCGAACATCACGATCGGCGGGCGCAACGAAATCGAAGTGAGCGAGTTCACGGTGAGCCCGTGCGGCTCTCCGTCGAACGCGGTGGCGATGGCGATACCGGTGGGAAACTGCGCGCAGGCGCGGCGGTAAAGGCTGGGCGTGATCGCGGGCATGGGTTCCGAAAGTCCCGGACGGCTCGCTTGACAGCGGCGTAAGCCTAATCCTATCATCGAGTTTGCGCGGCTCGGAGGATTTCCATTGATCAAACTCGACATTATCAACGAAGTCGTCAACAAGACCGGAATCACAAAAACTAAGGCGGAGATGGCCGTTGAGACCGTCTTCGAAAGCATGAAGCGGGCGCTCGGCAACGGCGAGCGCATCGAACTGCGCGGTTTCGGAATTTTCAACGTACGTCCCCGCAAGACGGGCATCGGGCGCAATCCGCGCACCGGGGCGGAGGTGGCGATCCCGCCCGGGAAGGCCGTCCGGTTCAAGCCCGGCAAAGAGTTGCAGAGCCTTAGTTGATTCGCGGCGCTTGGCCCCAGGCGGCGCTCTTCGCCGTTACCTTGCTCTCCTCGCTGGCGGTGGGCAAGCGGCTGAGCCACAATTTTCGCGAAGGACAACCGGCCATCCGGATCGATCCCGGGCAATGGCTGGATTTCGGCGATCTAGCCGCCGGTGTGCCGTACGCCGCCGCGCTGCTGGTCTTCTTTCTGGCGCACGAGTTCGGGCACTACTTCGCCGGAAAGCGGCACGGGATGGCGGTGACGCTCCCGTTTTTCGTGCCCGATCCGATCGGCTTCGGCGTGGCGGGCGCGTGGGTGCGCGTGCGCTCGCTGATCGATTCGCGGCGCGCGCTGCTCGACTTCGCCGTCGCCGGACCGGTGGCGGGTTTCTTGGCGCTGCTGCCGTTTCTGTTACTCGGCTTGCGATGGTCGAAGGTGCAACCGGGGATCGCCGTCGAAGGCGATCTCTATTTCGGCGCCCCGTTATTGCTGAGCTGGTTGACGGGCGTGTACTTTCCCAACGTGCCGCAGACCGACATTTACCTGCATCCCGTCGCGCGCGCGGCCTGGATCGGGTTGACGGCGACGGCGATGAATCTGCTGCCGATCGGCCAACTCGACGGCGGGCACATCGTCTACGCGCTGGCGCCGAAGCTGCACAAGCCGGCGACGTGGACCGGGCTCGCGATTCTGATCTTTCTGGGCTTCGCTTATTGGCCTTGGTGGCTGCTGGCGGGCGCCATCGGAATCGCGTTCCGCAAGCATCCCTACATTCACGGAGACCTGCGCGCGGGCGGGCCGCGAGTCGCGCTCGCGCTATTCTCGGCGGCCTTGCTGGCGTTGTGTTTCACCGCCGCGCCGGTCCAGTACGATTGAGGCTTGGATGAAGATCTCGGCCGCGATCATCACGCTGAACGAGCAGCGCAACATCGCCCGGGCGATCGAAAGTCTGCGCTGCTGCGACGAGATCGTGGTGGTCGATTCCGGCTCGAACGACCGGACGTGCGAGGTCGCCGCGAAGCTGGGGGCGCGCGTGGTGGAAGCGGCGTGGCGCGGCTATTCGGGCCAGAAGAATTTCGCGGTGGAGCAATGCACGCACGATTGGGTGTTGTCGATCGACGCCGACGAGGCGTTGAGCGAGGCGCTCGAGGGCGAAATTTGGCAATTGAAAAAAACCGGCCCGAAAGCGGACGGCTACACGATGCCGCGCCTCGCGCAGTATCTCGGCAAGTGGATTCTGCACGGCGGCTGGTACCCGGACCGGAAGGTGCGCTTGTTCGACCGCCGCAAAGCCCGCTGGGTGGGCGACTTCGTCCACGAGAGCGTGGCGGTCGAAGGGACCGTCGCCGCCTTGCAGGCGAATCTTTTGCACTTCACCTGCGATTCGCTCACCGAGCACATCAAGTCGATGGACCGCTACACGACGCTAGCCGCGCAGCAGATCGTCGCGCTCGGAAAACCGGTGACGTGGCGGCAACTGGCGCTGAATCCGCCGTGGACGTTCTTTTCGACTTACGTCTTGAAGCGCGGTTTCCTCGACGGCTTCGAGGGCCTGGCGATCGCCTACATGGCCGCCCTGTACAACTTTTTGAAGTACGCGAAAGCGCGCGTGATGGCGGGAGTCGAATGACGATTCTGCATCTCGACTCCGGACGCGATTGGCGTGGGGGACAGTTGCAGATGCGCCGCTTGGTCGATGGGTTGGAGGCTCGTGGCGTAGCTTGCGGCGTGCGCTCGCCGCTATTCGAAAGGCGCGTGGACGCCCCCGAGTTGATTCACTGCCACGACGCGCGGACGCACACTTGGGCGCGAAAACCGTTCGTGGTTTCGCGGCGCGTCGGATTTCCCGTCGGGCGCGGCTGGTTGTCGCGCTGGAAGTACTCGCGTCCGGAGAAGTATCTCGCGGTCTCGCGCTTCGTGGCCGACCAATTGATCGAGGCGCAAGTGCCCGCCTCGAAAATCGAGATCGTGCCCGACGGCGTCCCCCGCATGCCGCCTGCGGACCGGGGGAGCGGGCGCGTGCTGGTGCTCTCGAAGAACGGCGAGAGCGTACCCGGCGCGGTGACGGCGACCGAGTTGGAGCGCGATTTGGGCGCCTGCGACGTGTTCGTCTACTGGAGCGAGATGGAGGGTTTGGGATCGGCGGCGCTGCTGGCGCAAGCGGCCGGAGTTCCGGTCGTCGCCCGGCGGGTGGGCGGATTGCCGGAGGCGGTGAAGTTCGGGGCGCTGGTGGACCGCATCGAGGAGATCCCCGCCGCGATCGAGCGCGCGCGGGAAATCCGCGTGGATGTGGAAGTCATTGAGCGCGAGTTCGGCGTGGACCGCATGGTGGACCGCACGCTGGCCGTCTATCGCGAGGTCCTAGTTTGACGATCGCGCTGACGATCGCGCTGGCGGCGTTGTTCGGACTGCTGATCGGCAGCTTCCTCAACGTTTGCATTTACCGGCTGCCGCGCGACCTTTCCGTTTCGTACCCCAGCCGCAGCTTCTGCCCGGCGTGCGGGGCGACGGTGGCGTGGTACGACAACATTCCCGTCGTGTCCTGGCTGATCCTGGCGGGGAAATGCCGCGCTTGCGGAGCGCGGATTTCGGCGCGCTATCCGCTGATCGAAGCGCTGACCGCACTCGCGTTCGCGTCCGCCGTGTGGCGCTACGGCGAGACGGGCGAGGCGCTGCGTCTCGCGATCTTCAGCGCGATTCTGATCGTACTGTTCTTTTCGGACGCCGAATGCTTCATCCTGCCCGACGAGTTCACGCTCGGCGGGGCGGCGGTGGGATTAACGTTAGCGGCGCTCTTCCCGTGGCGGGCGGGAATCGTTTCGCTGCTGCTTCCGTTCGACCGGCTGCCCGCGGGCGAGTCGCTGGCCGACGCCGTCATCGGGGGAGCGCTACCCGCCGCGATGCTCTGGTCGCTGGGCGGAATTTACGAACGCGTGCGGGGGCGCGAAGGCCTGGGCTTCGGCGACGTGAAGATGATGCTGACGCTCGGCGCGTTCACGGGCCTGGAAGGCGCGCTGCTCACGACGATCGCGGGCAGCGTCGCGGGCAGCCTCTGGGGACTGACGCGCATGGCGGTAAAGGGCCGCGACGCCGCGCTCGACGAGCTTCCGTTCGGTAGTTTCCTCGCGGCGGCGGCGCTCGCGCTCGCGCATTGGGGCGTCACCGGACGCCTATACTGAAGGTTCCGGCATGCAGGACGTCAGCATCTTCTGGCTGCGCGTGGCGGCCGCGTTCTATTTTCCCGGCCTGCTGACGGCGGTGTTCTCGTTGTCCCGGCATCGCCTGATCGCGTTCCGGCCGGCTCTGTTTTTGTTCGGAGTCGCCGCGCTGCTGCACTTCGTTTCGCTCGTCGATCTGGCGCGGCAGACGCAACGGTTTCCGGCGGAGACGTTTTACGAATCCATCTCGCTCTGCGCGTTCTTGCTGGCGGTGCTGTTTTTGTTCGTCAATTGGCGGTACAAGTTCGCGTCGCTTTCAACGTTCATCTTTCCTTTGGTCGCGGTGATGACGCTGGTGGGCGCGACGAGCGCTCCGGTGGCTTCGTGGACCGATCCGCGCGTCCGCAACGCGTGGTTGTTGCTGCACGTGACCCTTGCCGTCGCCGGTTACGCGGCGCTGGTGGTGGCTTCGGCGGCTTCGCTGTTCTACATCGTGCAGGAGCGGCGGCTAAAGCGAAAGCAAACCTCGGACCGTTTGCCGCCGCTCGCCACGCTCGACGACGTGCTCTCGCGGTCTATGGCGCTGGGCTTCGTCCTGATCACGCTGGCGGTCGTGATGGGCAGCGTGTGGGGCTTCATCGAATCGGGCACCGCTTGGATCGCCGACCCGAAAATCGTCGTCGCCTGGGTGACGTGGCTAGGGTATCTGACGATCGTTTTTCTACGCGTATCGGCGGGCTGGCGCGGGCGCAAAGCGGCGCTGATGACGATCGGCGTGTTGGGATTTTCGGCGATCACCTGGGCGACGCACATCGGCATCCGCGGCGAGTTGACCAAATGAAACTCGCCGTCGCCGGAGTGAATCATCGCACCGCGCCGGTGGGGGTGCGCGAACGCCTGGCCGTGGGCGCTTCGGTGCTGCCCGGCGAGTTGGAGCGTCTGCGAGCGCAGCCCGGCTTGCGCGAAGGATTGATTCTATCGACGTGCAATCGCGTGGAACTCGCGGTTTCGCTCGACGACGACGCCGACGCCGAGCGCTGCTTGCGCGACTTTTTGTCGGTCGGCGAAGAGCTTCGCCCCCACGTGTTCGTACACGAAGGCCGCGAGGCCGTCCGCCATCTATTTCGCGTGGCCTCCAGTCTCGATTCGATGGTGGTCGGCGAGCCGCAGATTCTCGGGCAACTCAAGCAGGCGTACCAAACGGCGAAGGACGCGGGTGCGGTGAACGGCCTGCTCGATAACGTGCTGACTTCGGCGTTCGGCGTCGCCAAGCGGGTACGCAACGAAACGGAGATCGGCGAGAACGCGGTGTCGGTGAGCTACGCCGCCGTCGAACTCGCGCGGGAGATTTTCGGATCGCTGGCCGGGTCGAAGATTTTGCTGATCGGCGCGGGCAAGATGAGCGAACTCGCCGCGCGCCACTTACACACCGGCGGCGCGTCGCAAGTCTACGTCACCAATCGCACCTACGAGCGCGCGGTGGAAGTGGCGAAGCTGTTCAAGGGCTGGATCGTCGACTACGAGAGCTTCAAGCAAACGCTGCCGCACGCCGATATCGTCATCGCGTCGAGCGGCGCGCCGGAATACGTGCTCACCGTCGAGGACGTCCGGAGCGCGGTGCGGGCGCGGCGCAACAAGCCCATGTTCCTGATCGATATCGCCGTGCCGCGCAATATCGATCCGCGAGCGAACGAGGTCGATAACGCGTTTCTTTACGACATCGACGATTTGCAGGCCGTGGTGGAACGCAATCTCGCCGGACGCCGGGGCGCGGCGGACGAAGCCGAACGCATCGTCGAAGAAGAAGTGGCGCGCTTCGAGGAGCGGCTGAAGACCCGTAGCGCCGGACCGGCGATCGTCGGCTTGCAAACGGCGTTCGAGCGCATACGCGCGGGCGAAGTGGAGCGTCAGCGTTCGAAGCTCGGCCCGCTGACGCCGGAGCAGGAAGAGGCCGTCGAAGCGCTAACGCGCGGCATCGTGAACAAGATCGCGCACGGGCCGATTTCCGAACTGCGGCGGCAGGCGGCGTCGCCCGAAACCATGCCCGTGATCGAGGCCATCAAGCGGATTTTCAAACTGTGATTCGCATTGGCAGCCGGGGATCGAAACTGGCGCTGTGGCAGGCGGAGCACATACGCTCGGCGCTCGCCGCGCGCGGGATCGAAGCGGAGATCGAGATCGTCCACACCACGGGCGACAAGATCACCGATGTATCGCTTTCTAAGCTCGGCGCGCAGACTTCGACCAAGGGGCTGTTTACGAAGGAGATCGAAGAGGCGCTACTCGCGGGCGCGATCGATCTCGCGGTGCATTCGATGAAAGACATGCCGACGGAGCTGCCGGAAGGCCTCGCCATCGCCGCCGTGCCCGTGCGGGAGGACGCTCGGGACGTGGTGGTCGGGCGATTGTTTTCCGGCGCTCGCGTGGGTACCAGCGCCTTGCGGCGGCAGGCGCAATTGCGCGCGGCGCGGCCCGACCTCGACCTGCTCGACATCCGCGGCAACGTCGATACGCGGTTGCGCAAACTCGACGATGGGCTCTACGACGCGATCGTGCTGGCGGCGGCGGGTCTTAAGCGCTTGGGTTGGTCGGATCGGATCGGCGAGTACGTCGCGATGGAGACCGTGTGCCCCGCCGTGGGGCAGGGAGCGCTGGCGGTCGAGACGCGCGAGGGCGACACGCGGTTCGACTTTCTCGACGACGCCGCCACTCGCGCGAACGTCGAGTTGGAGCGCGCGTTTCTGCGCGCGATGGGCGGCGGCTGCCAAGTGCCGATGGGCTGTCACGTAGCGAATGGCGTGCTGACGTGCGCGGTGGCGGAGATCGACGGCTCTCGACTGCGGCGGTTCGTCGGGAGCGGAGGCGATGCCCTGCACCGCGCGCTGGAGGCGGTGCGATGACGCCGGTCTTGTTCGTCGGCGCGGGGCCGGGCGATCCCGAGTTGCTGACCGTCCGGGCGAAGCGCGCGATCGAACAAGCGGATGTCGTTTTTCACGACGAACTAGTGCCGCGCGAGATTTGGTCGATGGCGCACGAAGCGCATCGCTACGAAAGCCCAGCGCAGTTGATCGAGGCCGCGCTGGCGGGACGCCGCGTCGTGCGGTTGCAGGTGGGCGACCCCACGATTTTCGGCCGGTTGGTGGAGCAGATGGAAGCGCTCGACGAAGCGGGGGTGGCCTACGAGATCGTTCCCGGCGTGACCGCCGCCACCGCCGCCGCGGCGAGCGCGAAAATTTCGCTGACACATTCGACGCTCGGGCGATCGGTAGCGTTGATTTCGGGTCACGACACGAACGCGCCGTTGCCTAACACCGACACGATCGCGATGTACATGCCAAAGCGCGAATTGCCCGGACCGAAAATCGTCGTTCGCGAACCGCGCGAGGGACGCGAAGACGTGTCGATCGCGATCCACGGTGCGGTGACGGCGCTGCGCAAGCTCCCGCTCTATGGTCGGCGAGTCGTCGTAACGCGCGCCGAAACTAGCCGGCTTAACGACCTGTTGCGCGCGCAAGGCGCGGAGGTTGTCGATTATCCGGTGATCGCCATCGCGCCACCCGCCGACGCCACGCCGCTCGATCGGGCGGTGGCCAACGCTCGCGAGTACGACTGGATCGTTTTCACGTCGCAGAACGGGGTTCGAGCGTTCTTTTCACGGCTCGCCGATCTACGTGCGCTTCGCGGCAAGCTCTGCGCGATCGGACCGGCCACCGCCGCCGAGATCGCGAAACACAAGTTGCTGGTCGACGTAGTGCCGGAGGAGTACGTCGCGGAGGGACTAGTCGCCGCGTTGCCGGATAGCTTGGCCGGGCAGCGCGTCTTGATCCCTCGAGCTGCGGTCGCCCGCGATGTGGTTCCGGACGAGTTGCGCCGACGAGGAGCGGCGGTGGATGTAGTGGAGGCATACCGCACGATCGTGCCCGAACACGCCATGCCTCCACCGACTCACTACGATTGGGTCACCTTCACCAGTTCCTCCACGGTCAAGAATTTTCTTGCACTGGCTGGACGACCCGCCGGCAAGGCCGCCTCGATCGGGCCGGTCACCTCTGGCACTCTTCGAATGCACAGAGTGGAACCGACCGTCGAGGCGACGGAATACACCGTCGAAGGTCTGGTAGACGCGATTCTAGTTCACGTCGGGAATCGTTAACAACTGAAACGCTCCGCCCTCTTTATCGGGGTCGATGGCGAGAATCGTTCGCACACTACCGCCTACGAGAGGCAACGTTCCGGAGTCGATCGCCACGGTTTTGGTTCCCGCGACCGTAACGCGCGCCTGATAGGCACCACCGGGAACCGCAACGAAACCGCTGCCCGCCGCGAACGGAACGTTCGCCAAAGTGGGAGACGCGGGAGCCAACGGGAAGAACGCTCCGGTGGCGTAGACGTCCACGGTGGGCGCGCTGGGCGCGGCGTGGATCACGCGAATCTTGGCGAAGTTCGGCGCGGACTGCAAGTCGTCGCGGAACTCGAAGACGTTGAGGGCGTTATTGCCGCCCGATACCTTCCCAAGCGCAACCAGCGAGTATTCGCCCGCGGCGAGCGTGATCGAACGCGTGTATACGATCGCGCCCGCCGGGGCGACCTGCAGCTGAACCTGAATGGTCCCTGCGGGGAGCGCCGCATAACCGGTGTAGCTCTTGTAGGGCACTCCTTCGAAAGCGAGGTTGCCGTTGACCAAAACGTTGACCGTTGGGGCGTCGGGCGAGGCGTGGATTACGCGTACGCGGACATCGTTCGTTTGCGCCGAAGCGGAAACAGTTGTGAACAAAGCGATAGCTAACGTAGCTAGAAGTTTCATCAGTCTCTCCGATTTGTGAGGTTCGTTACGACGGCGCTCGGCCGTTCTAGATCGGGAGATGACGGAATGTGTACGGTGGATGAAAAAAGTTTTACGAGCTAGGAGACCCTACCGCTTGATGGTTGCCAAGCGTTGCGCGGCGCGAGCGTCTTTCATGATTTGCCCGTAGCCCTCTTTGTCGAACGGCGGACAACCGGCCGGGAACTGGCCGAGCGGGTGCTGTTTGTTGCGCATCAAGTAGGTGCAATAGGTCAACGTCTTGCAAACGCGCAACTCGTCGAGTTCGCCTTTCTCGATCGCGTCGCGAGCGAAGTCGGGATAAGCGAGCACGCCGCGCCCCAGCCCGAAGAACGCGATGACGCCGGACTCGATATTGGCGGCCGCCGCGTTGACGGCGTACTTCTGAAGCCACGAGTAGCCGGTGCCGACCATGGGCAAGTTCGGATAGGCGCGCTGCAACTCGCTCGCGATGCGGAAGTGGCGATCGACGCCGAGCAGCGGGTGCTCCGGCGATTCGTAGTTTCCCTCGTCGGGCTTCTCGAAGGGCCGGCCAACATGCGGGTTGTAGTAAGGGCAGCCCAGCGAAATGTTTAGCAACTCGACGCCCCACTCGATCAGGCTTCCGATAAGCGTCTTGACCTCGGTTAAGTCTTCGCGCAGCGGATCGTTCGCCTCCACGCCCCAGCCGTGTGGATAGGGCGTCGAGTAGGAGTAAGGTTCGCCGTTCAATTGCCACGGGACGCTGTCGAAGGCGTTCAGTCGCATGCATAGCGTCAAGTTTTTTCCGAACTTCGCGCGCAGCTTACCTAGAACGTTTTTGACGAATCGCGTGCGATCGGCGAGATCGGGGCCGCGGTATCGACTGCCTTCGTGCGAACGCGATCCCAGCATCTCGTGGATCAGGTAGCCGTGCACCGCCTTGAGATCGACGGCGCGAAAGCCCGCTTCGTAGGCCAGTTGCGCGGCGGCGACGTAGTCGTCCTCAAGCCGTTCCAGTTCGTCGTCCGAGATAACGGGATAATCCGAGGGCGTCTTCGACTTTTCGTCGATCAGCGGGTTGTGATAGGCGACGGTCTTTCGCGGCACGGCGTAGCGGCCCGAGTGCGTGAGCTGAATCGGGATCAGAAGATCGTCCGTCGCGCCGCAGGAATCGCGGTGCCAACGCAGCATGTTCGCGTGGAGCGCCGCGTAGTCGCCGACATTCTCGTGGGTAAGCCAAAGCTGGCGCGGGTTGGCGCGCCCGTCTTCGCGAACGGCCGTCGCTTCGAACCAGATCAGCTTCGCGCCGCCGCGCGCGAACCGTTCGTACCGGCGGATCGTCAATTCGTCCGGGCGGCCGTCGAGCGTGGAGTCGCAGCCCTCCATCGGATGAATGGCCGTCGAGTTGCCCACGCGCAGCGAACCGACCGTCACCGGGCGGGCAAGCGCCGCGCGCACGCGATCGGGATTGTCGACGAAACGGACGGAAGGCGCGATCTCGTCAGCCGCGCGCCGGAGCTCGCCGAGGGTCTTGTACGTGAAGTGCTTCATCGGTTTGGGTGGACTTGCCCGGCAATAGGAGGATCGCCACCGCGCCGATGGCGGCGAACGCGAACACCACGTTCAGAGCCGGGCCATAGCTCCCCATGCGCGTTTGCAACTCCGAAATCAAGTACGGAAACCAAGTTTGCCCGAGCGTGTCGGCGGGCAAGATGATCGACATGGCGCGCGCCAGCGAGTTTACGCCGAACTTTTCGGCGGCCATGATCGGAATCAACATATAGTCGGCGCCCATGCCGAATCCGAAGAGCGCGCTGAAGACGTAAACCGAAGTTTCGTTCGACGGACTTACCAAGCGCAGCAGCGGAATCGCGCCCGCCACCAGCGCGTAGGTCGCCAGCATGACGCCCTTCTTATTGAAGCGGTCGGCCAGATAGCCCATCACCAAGCGGCCCGCGAGCGAGGACAGCAAGATGCACGTGCTGGCGTTGGCGAACAGTTCGTTCAACTGTTTCTGGTCGACGAAGCCTTGCTCGCGAAACACGAACTTCATGTTCTGATTGATCGCGCCGATCGATCCGATCGAGCACACGCTGCCGACAAGCAAAAGCCAAAACGCCGGTTGCCGCATCAGGAACGAAAAATCTTTCGGTGCGACGTGAGTATCCGCGGGCGCGACGGCGGCCCCGTCGGGATTCTGCCCCAGGTCGGAAGGACGGTCGCGCAAACCGAAGATCGCGATCGGCCAAGCGAGCAGTAAGGTCGCCGCGAACGCGATTAAGCCCCAACGAAAGTCGCCGGTCGAATCCGTCACCTTTTGCGCGAGCACTTTCGCGCCGAGCGATCCGAAGATCGCGACGCCGGTGTACACGACGGCCATCGCCGTGCCGCGCTGCCGCTTGAACCAGTTCGAGACGATCACCTGATGCGCGATCGGCCCCGAAAACACGTAGCCGACGATGTAGAGAAACCAAAGACCGTAGTAGAGCGGAAGCGAACCGTCCATCCGGCTGAATCCGAAGAACGCGAGCGACGTGAGCCCGGTACCGATCACGATCAACCACCGGGGCGAGCAGCGTGGAACCACCAGCGGACCGACCCACAAAGTCAACGTCGCGGCGAGCGGAAATCCCAGCAGGATCGCGGGCCGCTGCCAGCCGAACGTTTTCTCGTAATAGTCGTAAAAAAACGGGCCGCCGTAGTAGGGAATGCCCACCGCGATACCGAACGTCAGAAACGCGAACGCGGTGATCCACCAGCCGTAAAAGCCACGCTGCATAACGCTTGATGCTATCAGAGGCTGCGTAAAGAGAAGCCGCCGTCGCAGTGAATCACCTGACCCGCGCAGTAGTCGAGCAAGCCGTCCGCGACGGCTCGAACGGCGCGCGAGACATCCGCGCCTTCGCCCATGCGGCGCTGGGGCAGCAGGCCTCCCGCGATCTTATCGTCGTAAGACTTCTCGACGGCCGCGATCATGTCCGTGCGTACGATGCCCGGACGGATTTCGAACACCAATACACCTTCCGGCGCCAACCGAACCGCAAATGTCTGCGCGCTCATCGCCAGCGCCGCCTTCGAGACGCAGTACTCGGCGCGATTGACGCTGGCGGTGTAGGCGGAGATCGAGGTGACGAAGACGATCCGTCCGCGCTTGCGTGCGGCCATTCCTCGCGCGGCGTCCCGCGTCAGAAAATGCGGCCCCTTAGTATTGGTGGCGATTAGTTCGTCGAAGCTTTCTTCGGTGGCTTCGAGAATGTCGCGCCGTTCGCGCGGAGCGATCCCGGCGTTATTGACGAGCAGATCGAGCGGGCCGGTCTTTTCCTCTGCGTAGGCGAGCAGCGCGGCGCGATCGTCCCGCGACGCGATGTCGCATTGGAAAATCTCGCAACCGGTCTCGGCACGCACCGATTCCGCCGCCTCGCGATTGCCCTTGTACGTCGCGACAACCGAATGGGTGCGCGCCAGTTCGATCGCGATCGCTCGACCGATGCCGCGGCTCGCGCCTGTGACGATGGCGGACGGCTTCACCGGTTGCGCCACCGGTCGAAAATCGCCGTCGCGACTTGTTTGCCGCGCTCGAACGCCTCTCCGTAGGCGGCCTTGCGTTCGCCGCGCGTGTAAGCGTGCCCGCCGCGATAGAGACGCTCGATAGAAGCGCCTACCACCCAGGTGCCGGCGAAAGCGATCGCGGCTTTCGGGACGATACCGCCGCCGGCCGGAATCTTCGCCGCCAGTTCGCGCGCCACCGCCCGCCATCCGAACGCCCCCGCGACCAGCGAAGCGATTTCGCTCTTCTGCTCGCCGTAGCCGATCTCCCGGTCGCTTGCCGCGCCCAGCAGGAAGATCATGCGGATCTGGTTGAGCGTCAGGAACGCGGTGTCGCTCGCGAACTCGGCGGGGGTCCACACCATGCCGATGTACGGTGCGATGTTCGGCAAGGAAGTAACCACCGAGAACATAGCGTTCTCGACCGAGATCGACTGCACTGTGCGGCGCGACACCTCTTCGCGAAACGCGGGGAAGCGGCGCGCGAGCGGCAGCCCGAGCGTCTCCTTCCGGTCGAGCACGTCTTTCACCAGCGTGCGCTCGTCGCGGCCGTCCCAAACGAATTCGTCCGGCGCGGCGGGCAAGCCCCGCTCTACCAGCACGACGTCGTATTGACCGGGCGCGCCCTCTTCGCCGTCCAGGTGAATGTTAGCGGCCACGGCGCGCTTCTTGATGTCCGAAAAAGAATCGGGCACGAGAAACCGGATCATCGACTCATACGCCGCCTCCGAATTCGCCCGCAACCGGACGTGAACGGGCCGTTCCGCCGAACCGCGAACCTCGTTCGGGTTCAGCTTTCCCGCCGCTTGGCGCAGCTGACCGAAAACACTAGCGGACATAGAGATCCTGACGCGTCACGACTTTCACGCTCTCCCTCCAGTTTGCACCAAGCCCCAATCGCGACACCGGAATGGCGGGCGAAAAGAAGCGCAGCACCGCATCGTTGGACGGATGAAACTCGAGCGCGGGTGCAACCAAGTACAGCAGGGGTGCGGCGGGCGAAAGCGCGAGACCGGGAAAGTAACCGCGCCGGGCGAAGTCGCCCTCGTCGAGATGCCACACCACGCGCATCCAGTAGTCGAGCGCCTGCAGCGGGAGGTGAATATCGGGGGAAGCTTTCAACTCGATCACGGCGAGGCGGCCCTGGCGGTCGACGCCCAGCAGATCGAGAATGCCGCGATCGCGACCGGCGATGGCGGGCGCTTGCCGGTAGACGAACTCGGGGCGCAACGCCGCGTCGAGTTTCGAAATCTCCGCGCGAAGCCGAGTTTCCATCTCCGCCTCGGGCCCTTCCACCATCGTTCGCGCGGGGCGAGGCGATTCGAGCGTCGTGCGCAGATTCCCCCGGTCGCTCGCATCTACTCGCGATTCGCCGCCGTCGTCGATGCACGCGAAGACCTGGTAACGGGCGGCGCGCGGATCGAGCCATCGCAGTCGCAGCGTGGTGTTGACGGTATGGCGCTCCGGCAGAAACATCGCCAGACCCTCGACGACGCGCCGGGGATCGCGGCGGCGAAGATAGTCGAGCCAAATGAGACCGAAGCCGAGCGCGCCGTCGGGATCGAGCGATTCGGGCGCGGCTCCGATGGCGGCCCACGAAGCGGTACCCCGCGAAACCAGCGCGCGCGGATAGCTGGGCGACAGCGAGTGTTCCAGGTCGGGCGCGGTCGAGAGCTCCTCGATGCGCCACCCCGCGAACTGTCGCGAGAGCCCGGCGCGAAAGCGCTCGCGAAATACTTCGCGACGGCCGCGGCGGCGCAGTTCGGTCATGCCGGCGCGTGCGGAGTCGAGAATGGCGAGCGTGCCTTCGGTCCGTCCGAGTTTGGCGATCCGCAACTCGATTCGCCCGGGCCGCCGCGACTTCAGCCCGAGGATGCGGCGCGAGTAGCTGCGGTCGCCGTCCCAGGCGTGGAGCCGCACGCCGGACGCGGCGGATTCGAGCGAGTATCGTCCCGGCGAGAGCGGTAGTTCCGGTTCGCCCGGCTCGATCAAGATGGGTTGCGCGGCGCCGGAGAGAAACGCCTGGATCGTTTCGAGTAACTCGCGCATCGCCTCACAATAATAAGATCGCGGGGAACGTGGACCAAGAATTGAGAGACCGGTTGGCGGGCATCGAAGATCGCATCGCCCGGGCGTGCGCTCGCGCCGGGCGCTCGCGGGACGGCGTGACGCTAGTCGCCGTCTCGAAGACGTTTCCCGCTGCGGCGATCGAAGAGGCGTACGCGCTGGGACTGCGCGAGTTCGGCGAAAGCTACGTGCAGGAGTTCGAGGCGAAGCGGCCCTCGATCGCGAACGCGCCGGAAGCGCGTTATCACCTGATCGGGCACCTGCAGTCGAACAAAGCGCGCAAAGCGGCGGAATTGTTTCAAACGATTCAGACCGTCGACAGCCCGAAGCTCGCGCGACGGCTTTCCGAGACGGGCGCGCCGCTGCGCGTCTTGATCGAGGTGAAGCTGTCGCACGAGGACTCGAAGCACGGCGTCGCGGCCGGAGATCTGGGCATCGTCGTCGAGGCGGTGCGCGCCTCGGCCGGGCTGACGCTCGAAGGGCTGATGACGATCCCGCCGTATTCCGACGACCCCGAGGCGGCGCGGCCGCATTTCGCCCGCCTGCGCGAACTGGCGGCGCGGCACTCTTTGAGCGCGCTGTCGATGGGGATGTCGAACGACTTCGAAGTCGCCATCGAAGAGGGAGCGACGCACATTCGCGTGGGCACGGCGCTCTTCGGGCAACGGGTGTATCCGTGACGCTAGGCTACTTCGCGCCGTTGCCTCCGGCGCGGTCGGGTGTGGCGGACTACGCGGCGACGCTGCTTGCCGCGCTGCGCCGCGAAGGCGAAGTTCGCTTGGGCGAAGGCGACGTGAACCTGTATCAGATCGGCAACAACGGCCTGCACGACGCGATCTACCGGCGCGCGCTGGAACGGCCGGGCGTCGTTCTGCTGCACGACGCGGTGCTGCATCACTATCTGCTCGGCGCGTTGAGCGAGCGCGAGTACGAAGAGGAGTTCGTTTACAACTACGGCGAATGGTCGCGCTCGACGGCGAGGCGTCTGTGGCGCGATCGCGCGCGATCGGCGGGCGCGGCCGAGTACTTCGACTACCCGATGGTCCGGCGCGTCGCGGAGCGCTCGAGGCTCGTCGTCGTGCACACGGAGCGCGCTCGCTCGATCGTCGAACGGCACGCGCCGGGCGCGCGAATCGAAGTCGTCCCGCACCTGTGGACGCCCGCCGAAGTCGCGCAAAGGGATGTAGAAGTCCTGCGGGCGCGGCTGCCGAGCGGCGTGGTCTTCGGAGTGTTCGGACATCTGCGCGAGACGAAGCGTCTATCGACCGCGCTCCGCGCTTTCGAGTGCGTGGACCGAGCGGCGATGCTGGTGAGCGGCGATTTTACCGGCGAGGAGTATCGCCGGGCGATGGAGGAAAAGTTGCGCGGCCCGCGCGTCGTTTGGCTGCGATACGGGAGCGCGCGGGAGTTCGAGACGCGCGCGGCGGCGGTGGACGTGGCGATCAATCTCAAGTGGCCTTCGGCGGGCGAGGCATCGGGAATCGGGGTGCGCCTGGCGGGAGCGGGGAAGCCGGTGATCGCGACGGAGGGCGGATCGATCGACATCGATCCCGGCCCCGGAGAAGCGGAGCATCTCGCCGCCGCCATGCAATGGACGATCGAGAGCCGGGCCGACCGCGAAGAACTGGGGCGGATCGGGGCGCGCAGCGTACGAGAGAATCACGCCGCGGAGAAAGTCGCCGCGCGGTTGTGGAAGGCGGTCGCCGCCGCGTGCGTCGCGATCGCTATCGCCGGAGCCGCCGAAAAGCGGGAGGCCCGCGTGCGGATGCGCGACGGCGTTCGTCTGGCCACCAATGTATTCGTTCCGGCGGCGGAAGGTCGGTGGCCCACGATCCTGCTGCGCACGCCGTACGGCAAGGGAGTCGATCTGTCGCCCGCCTATGCGCCGTTTGTCGAGCGCGGCTACGCGTTCGTCGTTCAGGACGTGCGTGGGCGCGGCGCGAGCGAGGGCGAATTCCACCCGCTCGACCAAGAGGCGTTCGACGGAGAGGATACGTTGGCCTGGGCCGCTCGCCAGCCTTGGTGTACAGGCCGAGTCGCCATGATCGGCGGGTCGTACAGCGGTCTCGCGCAATGGAAAGCGGCGCGACAACGGCCTCCCGCCTTGAGCGCGATTTTCCCGGTACATGGTGGAATCGACGAGTACGCCGACCGCTTTTACTCGTCCGGTGGCGCACTGCGCTTGGGGCACCGCATGCTTTGGTTGTACGAAAATCTGCGGCTACCCACGGCTCGCGCCGTCGCTTTCGACAACTTCGTGCGCCACCTTCCCCTGCGCACCATGGATTCTTATGCGCTGGGCCGCGCCTTGCCTTTGTGGCAAGCGGCGCTCGATCATCCCTCCTACGACGCGTTTTGGCGCGAGATTTCGGTGCGGGAGCGGTTATCGAAAGTCTCGACGCCCGCGTTCGCCGTGGCGGGCTGGTTCGATCCCAACGTCGAGAGCGACCTCGAAACGATCGCCGCCTTGCGTCGCGCCTCGCCGGCCTCGCGCATCGTCGTGGGTCCGTGGGCGCACAACATGTCCACGCCGTTTCCCGGAATGTCTTTCGGTCCGGAAAGCGGATATCCGATTCGCGCCGCGCAGTACGCCTGGTTCGATCGATGGTTGAAAGACAAGCCGGAGTGGCCGGGCGGTGGCCCGTTCACGATCTTCGTCATGGGGCGGAACCGATGGCGCGAAGAATCGGATTGGCCGCTAAAGCGCGCCGTGCCCACGCGGCTGTACCTGTCGGCGAAAGGCGAACTCTCGGCGCAACCGGTGATTAGCGGCGAGGATCGCTTCACGTACGATCCGCGCAAACCGGTACCGACTCGCGGCGGCGCCACCTGTTGTAATCCGCTGGTGTTTCCGTGGGGGCCTCTCGATCAGAGACCGCTCGGGAAGCGCGAGGATGTGTTGAGTTACTCGACCGCTCCGCTAGCGGAGGAAGTCGAGGCTACCGGTCCGGTGCGCGCGGTGCTGTATGTGGCCACTTCGGCGCCGGATACGGATTTCACCGTGAAGCTCATCGACGTGTTTCCCACGGGCGAAGCCCGCCTGCTGACGGACGGAATTCTTCGATTGCGCTACCGAAATGGCGTCGATTGCCCGACGCTCGCCAGGCCCGGGACGGCCTACGAGATCGCCGTCGAGGCGGGAGTCACGAGCAACGTGTTTCTCGCCGGACACCGGATTCGGATCGACATCTCGTCGAGCAACTTTCCGAAGTACGACCGGAACCCCAATACGGGCCGCGCGATCGCCGGCGAAAACGAGTTACGGGTGGCGCGGCAGACGGTGTATCGCGGCGGTTTCCGCCCGTCGCATTTGGTGCTGCCGGTGATATCCTCCAAGTAACGGCGCGGTAGCCAAGTGGTAAGGCAGAGGTCTGCAAAACCTTTATTCGGGGGTTCGATTCCCCCCCGCGCCTCCAACGAATTTTCGTCTCCACCCTTATCGCTATTGGGTTTCACGCCGTCCACCGCGAAACGCCAAGAATGGGCGAAATCCGGGCGAAGTTTGGCTCAGATTTGGCTCACTGGATAACCGCTAGCGTCGCATGACGCCGCTCATTGATCCGGTCGAGAATGGCCATCGCCGCGTCCTGGTGTGCTTGCGTCGGGTGGATATAGCGGCTGAGGACCCTTGTCGACGAATGCCCAAGGATCGCTGCGATCGCGAATCCATCGACGCCCGCTTGAGCGAGTCTGGTCGCAAACGTGTGCCTTAGGTCGTAAAGAACGAAGGGTATTCCGATCCGCCGACAAACGCGGTCATGCGGGCAGTTCAACTTCGTAATGTGCGCACCTGGCTTCCTGGGCGACGGAAAGATCCACGGGCCCGGACTGTCCATTTGAGCGGCGAGAATCCGCCGAGCCTCGGTAGTCAAAGTTAGGGTGCGGGTTGCCGCCTTTGTCTTCCCGCGTCTGACATGGAGGACGCCCCGTTCAACGTCTACATCGGCCTTGGCGAGCGAGACTACTTCATCGGGACGCAGTCCTTGGAGCAGGATAAGCCGTGCTACCAGCGCGAGTGTACCAGTTGCGTGGGAGAAGTAGAGACGCTCTTCCTCTGCCGATAAAACTCGCTGCCGGATCGCGTCGGCGTCGGATGGGCGCGTTACTTCAGCGACAGGATTTGCCCGTGTGTAGTTGAATTTTCTCGCCCATTGAAAGAACACGCTCAAGTTATCGAGGTCGTGCTTCAGCGTTACGCCCTTCACCGGGCGAATAGTTTCATCTCCGTTGAGCCGCCACGCTTTATAGCGCTCGATGTCCCGGGGTTGGATTAGGGAGACGATACGTTTGTCGAAGAACCGGATGGCGCTTGTCATCGTCACTTCGATGCGAACCCTAGTGCTTGCCCTTCGATACTCGATCGTTAGCCACTGTCGGAACTCCGCAACCGCTTCAGCGAAGAGTTGTGGTGTCAATGGATGGTGCCCCCACCGCCCCTCCAGAATCGCTTGGCGGTGCGCCTGCTCCATGCCGGACGCCTTCTTCCGATTTCGTTCGGTGGCCTCCAAGCCGGTTCCAACTACCACGTTTTGGCCGTGGACACGGAATCTGTACTGCCATTTTCCGCGCATGATTCGAAGCGGCATCAGCTTCAATCTCCAATTCTTGAAGCCAGCCTTCAACCGCCGCCACGCGATAGAGCACGCGGGCTCCCAGCCGGACGAAGGGTGGTCCAGTCTTGCTTGCACGCAACTCCGCGAGACTTGACAACGAAATCGGATAGCGCTCGGCTACCTGACGCGGCGACAGAAGCTCGCTTCGCATGAACATGCTCGCATCGAGCATGCGCCGTATTCCGGGCGATGTCCAATTCTTTGTGTCTTGCCGGTGATACGCAGAACGAATCAGCGGGAGGTTTAGGAAAACCTCTGGGCTATTTGCAAACGTCGCCTCCTCGTTTATGCTTGGGGCGATGGAGCCGGATGCCGACTACTTGACGTCCTATGGGGCCATTTCTGCGGCTGCTCGATTCGAGCGACGAGTTGGAAATGCTGGCGGCGCGGCCCGGCTACTCGAAGGACATCGGACGCGGCTACCGCGACCTCCGCCGCCGCACGATGCGCGGGTATTTGCTCGATCTGGAAGCCGAGTTCGAACAGCTCTACCGGGAGGCGAGCGCAATGGCAATCCGCGATCCGGCGCTCGCCTTACTCGTGGCCGATATGAGTCGAGCGTTCGGAAGGTTGGGCGGCAGGTGCGATTCCGACTGTGGCTCGAAGGCGTTCTCCCGGTGCCAAGCGGGATTGGCGGAAGGGGTTGGATTGGCCGACTGGCGCGCTTGCTGATCGCGGACGGCAGCCGGTCGAGCGGGCTGCTCGTTTCGATGAACCGGTTACGCGCCGCCCTGTTACGCCGCTCCCGTAGCAGTTCCAGCACGGTGCCGACTTGACCCGAAAAGTAAACGACTGTCCCGCGGCTTGGCGTCGGGTGGGGACGAGCGCGCGGCAAAACGCAAGGCACGCGGCTACAGTCTCGTCGCCGTTCGACAGCACGTCCGTTGGGTAAGTTACGAGGTAGGCCTCCAAATCGTCAAGCCGCTCGGTAAGGGTGAGCGACATCCATTCCTTGAAGCAATCTAAATGGCAACGGCGAATGATCCGGTCGCATTCGCCGGCGGCAACGTTCCTTGATAACCAGGGTTCGGAATAACGACCGGACTCGTCGCGGCAACTCGCGCAGAACACCATTCGGGCGAACGCCGGAGCGATCGTCAAAAATCGCCGCCGCAACTCGCCGGTTAGCGCTCTTTTCGTTTTGCCGCCCATCGCTTTTCCGCCAACTCGCGCGCCATCTTGCGGCGCTCTTCCGGTGGAACGTTTCGCCATCGGAGCTGAGAGAGGGCTCCCGGCGACAATGCCGAATGCCCGTTCACGGACTCAGGTGGCGCAGCTTTCAACACTTTCTCGTAATGACGAAGCGCGGCGTTCAGGGCGTCGGGCATCGAAGTTCCGCTTTGGGTAGCTACCGACTTCAAGCGCTTGTAAAAGCTAGGCTTGAGCTGAAACCAGATCGGCAGAAAGTCGTTCACCGCGGCCTCTTTGCGCTTAGCGGCCACTGCGGCAACCCCTAAATCGCGGATTTGGGATGCGTTCGGACGCATAAAAAGTGTTTGACTTCTCCTCGGACGCATGCTACTTCCCGCAATGTGCCCCGATCCGCCACACCGGGCATAGGAGTAAGCCATGCCTTGGCAGAGTGTCGCGGATCTGATCTGGCAGCTAAATTCGTTGGCGGTCGTCGCCGTGATCGTGCGGCTGACGGTTCTAGGGCTGGCGGGAAAGTTCCGGTACTTCCTCGCGGATCGAGTGTTCACGATTCTGCTCGCTGCCACGGGACTCGCCGTTTCGACCGCTTCGGCCGAGTATTGCGCCATTTACCTCTACTCCCGTCCGTTCGATCTCGTCCTCTCGCTGGAGGCGCGCGAGGTCTTTCACGAAGTATACAGAAACAACCCAGGATTGGCGGTGTTGGCGCGAGACTCCCGCAAGGCCGCGATGGGCATCGCCTGTCTGACCGCACTCGCCGGAGTGCCGTTCACTTACCCGAAGTGGAGTTGCGCCGAGTTCCAGTGTGCCGGCTTCGTGTTCCTGGAGTTTCAGCGAGCCACGTTTCTCGGGATTGCGACTTACCTGATGCTCACGCTCTACGGTTTGCGGCGAACCAGCGTGACGCTCGATTGGAACGTTCGGGTCCACGCGCGGCTGCTGGCGCTGCTGTTGGCCGTCCAGGTAACGGTACAGACCACGGCGCTGTTGACGAAGGGGCTCGGCCTGCTCGCACCGCTCAACGTGCTCTTCATGACATGCCTGTGCACGCTGAACTTGTCGTGGATCGCGCTCTTCCGGGAACCGGCCCCCGCCCAGGTCGCGACGGTCGATTCGGCGACCGCGGGTGCGATCGAGCAAAGGCTCCGGCGGCTGAACGAACTTCTCGCACGCGCGGCTGCGCCGAGCACGCGCGGCTCCCGATGGATATGGCGTCTCATTTTCGAAACGAGGAGATCATGACCAATCATGCCGATAGTCCGAAGCTCGCGCTCACAGCCTTTCGGCTTGAGCGCGCCGATGGAGTGTATCCCCGCCTGGTTCCCGCTTCGCCCGATCGTTTCTGGATGGACTTCACCACACAGGGTTGGGCCAATCGATGCCTGCCGCTGCGCATCGCCAATCAATGCGGCTGGTTTTTGATGAACGAAGACGAGTTCGAAGTGGAATGGAACGGCAAGCCGCAACTCGATGGGGTGAAGATTCGGCCTACGGGCGATCGCCCGCTCGCTCATGTCTCTTCGATGTTCGGCTTCGGCACGATTACCTGGGGGATCCCGTACCTATTCCGCACCGCGCCGGGATTCAACATGCTGGCTCGGGGACCGGCGAATTTTTTCAAGGACGGCGTCGTCCCGCTCGACGGGTTGGTCGAGACGGACTGGCTGCCTTACCCGTTCACGATGAACTGGAAGATCACACGCCCTGGGCAAAAGATCAAGTTCGGACGCGAGGATCCGATCTGCATGCTGATTCCGATGCGGCGCGGCGATGTGGAGGCGTTCACGCCGGAGATTCGCAATCTGCGCTCGGAGCCCGAGCTTCAAGCTAGTTATGCGGCCTGGCATCAACGCCGCAAGGAAGCCGCGAAGGCGGTTCAGGGTCTCGCGATGGAAGAGACGGGCAAACACATGCAGGGCAACTATATTCGCGGCGAAACGGAATTGGGCGAGCGCGCAAGCGAGCACCAGAACAAGCTGCACGTGAGGCCGTTTACCGATCTCGAGGAGGCTCCGGTAAAGCCGCGGCCCACCGCCATCGTCGATTCGAAGAAGGGATTGTTGGGCCGCATTCTCGGCCGCTAATTTCGGAAATCCTCGACTCCCCCGGAGGATGCTTGCTGCCACAGCTTGAGATTCGCCAATTGCGCTGTTTCCTCGCGGTCGCGCGCGAGCTTCACTTCCGGCGAGCGGCGGACACGTTGCACGTCTCGCAACCGACGCTCACGCGGCACATCAAGCAACTGGAGTACGAACTGGGCGTCGAACTGTTTCGGCGAAACAAGCGGCACGTGGCCCTGACGAGTCCCGGCTCGGCGCTACGCGAGGAGGCCGTCGTGGTGATGGAGCGGCTGGAGCGGGCGGTGCTGCTCGCGCGGGGCGCTCGCGCGGGGCGCTCGCGCGGCGGACGTGCCCGAGTTTCCGATCGGCTATTCGCCGTTCCTCGACGCGAACTTCGTGCGGCGCGTGCGGCCGCTCGCCGAGCGGATATCGGCGGAGGAGGATCTCGCGATTCGGGTGCGGAGCGCGCCGCCGCGCGACTTGATGCAACAACTGCTCGACGGGTCGATTCGCGCTTGCTTTGTCGAGTCTCCGTTCGAAGACGACGCCGTGCTTTCGGAGCGGCTTTTCGACGAACCGCTGATTCTCGCTCTCCCTTCGGGCCACCCGCTTTGCTCGAAGAGAAGTATCGACCCGCGACGGCTGAGCGCTCAGCGAATGGTCTGGCTATCGCGCGACGCCGCTCCGCAGTACGGCAGGTACTTGTCGGAAGTGTGCGAGAGGGCGGGATTCTGGCCGCAGATCGTCGAGGAAGCTTCGACGACCGCCGAATGTCTCGACTTGGTGGCGGAGCGGCTCGGCGTCGCTTTCGTCCGCGCGTCGTCGCCGCGAGTTCCCGGCGTCGTGTACCGCCCTATCGACGGAGCGGCGTTCCGCACGGCCACCTGCGTCGCTTACCGGCGCGATCTGCAATCGAAAGCGCTGGGGAGAATCGTGGCGCTTGCTAAGTCGTTTATTTGATGGGCTATCGCTGGTCGGTGACCCGCCGCCCGCCGAGTAGGAGCGCGTCGTCAACGCCTCGAAGTGCTCCAACATCCCGCCCGCTCTGTCGGATAAGTTCTTCTTCGGCTTATACGCTCCCAACAGACCCCCGTTCGTCGCCGCGCGCTTTGTCACCGATCTCGATAACAACTTTTGTCGTAGCCGAACGCCTGCCCCAACCCGCCCTGACTGACGTGAACGCGCCTGTCACGTTGTACCACGCGCTATGCGCTATCGTCTGGTTGCAGGACCCGTATATGCTCACGCCCCAGGAGTAGTGTTCAGAGAGACAACCCCCGAAACTCTAGCAAACCCTAGCGAGCACGCTGAAAAGCAATGCTGGAATAGCCGATAGTCAACAACAATGGCACCATTCCGAACAAAAACGTTAGGCCTTCGTCAGCTGTTCCAAAAGTAAGAAACCGTCTAAATACGGAATCGGCATGCTCGGTGGCTATTGCCCATAGCAATGAAAAGCTAAAGGAACATGCTGGCAAAACCCAAACCCATCGCGCGCCGTCCAAAGGTACGCGTAGAAAATAGAAAACTATGGACTTCACAATCACGCCGGACGTAAATGATCGAGCGTAATCGTAAAACATCTTCGCACCAATACCTTCATTGGGTTGCAACTGGATTGGTAGCATGAACGCTAGAAAAAAAACTACGATCATTCCACCTAAAATGGAAACAACCTGATGAAACAAGAACAAGCCAGTTATTCTGAGGACCGAATGCGATCCTTCTTTTGCGTCAATCAATGCCCACCATCCAAGTGATCTGGGACGATACAAGCTCGATCATTGGATAGCCCCAGCCGATCCATCGAAGAGAATCAACCGCTCCCCCGACATGTGGAAATATATAGCTGCTCAGGCCAAGCCCTAGTTGCTCCAATCCCGGGGTTCGAGATATAGTCGGGCGATACGAACATGGTGAGCCAGTAAGAGCCTTCAGCTCCGAATACGCTTTCTGAAAGTGACAGTTGGCGTCGTGTCCGCAAGCTGTTCGAATGATACGGGATCCTTGAGGACCGGATGCGCCGATAAGCGAGTCAACGATAGTGTAGTCGCCAGAACAAATGTAGTTGTGCCGGTTCCTCCGGCCAAGGTATCCTGGCCCGTTCCAGGAGACATATAAGTTACATTTCCAATTCTAGAGCGTACATTTTCCGGCAAATAGGTGAGTGCGGCATTGAAGGCCGCCGCTCCTCCACTGAACGCAAATATGTTAATTTGCCCCGGATCGAATGATGCTGTCATAATTGCTACGATAGCTACGCGCGTAGCCTCGTCGGCTTCTTTTGCTTGATGGAGAACGCTGGCTATACCATTGGCGATATCTTCAAATTGATCAATCGCCCCATTGCTGAATGGATAGGCATCTATCGCGCCTACATCGTTTACAAACGTGTTGATTCCCGCGTTGTGCGAAGACGCCTCCATCGTAATGCCAGCCAAGAAAACGTCGCATAGTCCGCTCGGATCGTTACGGTTGACAGGATCGCCGACAACGTAGGTGTAGCGGTTCCAACTTAATGGGTTAGCTGGGTTAATGCTTTGTTTCGATGGATCGGGCGAAGTGAACCTCCCATACACCGGCGAGTAGTAGCGGTTGTGAGCGTAATCCAGACCGCTGCCCGCGTCCCGGTAGTACGTCGCGAACTTGTGTGTGTCGTTCGCTGTCGCCGTCTTCTCCTCCCCATACGGGTAGTAAGTCGACCCGTCCCCCACCGATTCCGCCCGGTCCCCCTGCTGCCGCTGAATCCAGGCGTACGACGCTCCACCCCAACCGCCCAGGCTCGCGCTCCCCGCCCGCTTCGCCACCCGCCGCCCCGCGAAGTAGAAGTACATCTCCTCGCACTGCGGCCCCGCGATCGTCATCCCGTTGACCGCGTGCGTGAACTGTTTCGCCCGGTACCGCCCCAGCAACTCCCCCATCGCCCCGTAGAAGAAGATATCCGTGGTCGAGCCGCGGGTCCGCAGCATCCGCCGGTTTAGCAAGTCGTAGTTGTAGTTTTCCGTCCCGCTC